>BNJS01004460.1_pt1 | contig 20615 bp, 24 predicted proteins | sample 8540461 | NCBI WGS metagenome assembly BNJS01 (sample SAMD00202454, study PRJDB9452) | human saliva metagenome | isolation source: human saliva | place: Japan | reverse complement strand
TTCGGTGATCGGCGCGCTTTCGCGGAATTTTTCCCTCAACCCTCTCACACATGAAAAAAACTTTCAAGCGTCTTCATCTTTGGCTCGCCGTTCCCTTCGGTTTGATCATCGCGCTCATCTGTTTCTCGGGTGCCATGATCGAATTTGCAGGCGAAATTTCGGAATGGGCCTACCACGATCGCTATGAAGCCCAAGTGTCTTCGCAAGGTCGCCTGCCGCTCCCGGAATTGGTGCAGCGTGTCGAGCCGCATCTTGAGCCGGGCGTCACCATAACGGGCGTGAGCATTCCCAATGACAGCACGCGCAACTACGAATTCAACCTCTCTGCGCCTCCGCGCACCGAATGGCTCGTCGATCCCTACACAGGTCGCATCGCCGGCCCGAAGGAACATCTCCCCTTCTTCGAAGTGATGTTCAAACTCCACCGCTGGTTGCTCGACTTCCCCACGAGGGCGAAGGCATCTGGTGGGGCAAACTCATCGTGGGCGTGAGCACGCTCATGTTTCTGTTCGTGTTGATCACGGGGCTCGTGGCTTTTTGGCCGCGCACCACGCGCGGCCTGCGCAAACAGCTCACCATCCACCTTCGCCGCGGACGCCATCGCCGCTGGTTTGACCTCCACACCATCGGCGGCGCTACCTCTTTGTGCTGCTGCTTGCCATGGCCGGCACCGGTTTGACGTGGTCGTTCGATTGGTATAAGAAGGGTTTCTATAAAGTATTGGGTGCCGAACCTCCGCAACACAAAGGCGGTCACGGCGGCGGTGAGAAGAAAGGCGGCAAAGGCCATCACGGTCGCCCCGAACACGGCGCCAAGCCCGAAGCCACGCCCGAGGTCGTCGAAAATGCCGGCCCCGACGCACGCACTTATGCCGCATGGCAAGCCGCCGCCGACCAACTTCGTCAAAAATACCCCACAGCCGATGCCGTGGAAGTGGGCGAAGAAGGCGGCAGCGTGTCGCTCGGCGAATGGGGCAATGTCCGTGCTACGGATCGCTACAGCTTCGATTCCACCGGACATCACGTCACCGAGTCCAAACTCTATGCCGATGCCGAGCGCGGGCAGCGCATCCGCGGTTGGATTTACTCCGTACACACCGGCCGATGGGGCGGATGGCCGATGCGCTTCGTCCAATTCTTCGCGGCTCTCTTCGGCGCTTCTCTTCCCCTTTCGGGCTACTATCTGTGGTGGAAACGCACCCGCAAACGGAAAGCCCGCAAGTAACGGCAAAAAGTGCTCCGTTTTCGAACAAAACTTCCCTACTTTCGGCGAAAAGTGGGGAAGTTCATATTTTATTAACAGAAAAAGTGCGAGACATCCCCGATGAACAAAGGGGATTCTACAATACAAAGGTGGTTTTTGTTCATAGCCGTTTTTAAGCACAAAACGCCCTAAAATGGACAAAAAACAGACATTCAAAGACAGATTTTCCAACAAGAAATTGGTTATCTGTGGTTTTTGCACAAATGCTAAATGTTGTTATACCAACGATTTGGCCTTGTATTTTGCAACAGTGGTTGAGTATAATTGTAGTGAATTAACACGACTCGGATACAGATTTTCCGACAGATGCCCTCTTTTGAGGGCGTTTTTCATGGGATTTTTGAGCCGTTTTTGTGCGTGTTGAAAAACATTTATTCTGAGATTAAATTTATACTGAAATGCAATACTTTGAGGCGACCACCAATTTTGTATTGAGAAAAACAACTTCCAAGAAAGGAGAAGAAAAGCCGTGCAGTATCTATGCGAGCCTTCAAAAATGCTTCAAATGTAAGAACGCATATATTTTTCTTTTTATTTTCCTCTATATCATTTGGGAGGTGTAGAGGTTTTTATGCGCTTTTTTCTTTGGAAATCAGAGAAAAAGGTGCATCAGGACTCCCCGCATTTTTATGATTATCGTGATATTTATTATAAAAGAAAATAATATACAATATGCTCAAATACTTACTTATAATCGCTGTGATTTTATGCGTGGCATTTTGCAGCCTTCAATTTTTTAATCTGCCTTGGGTGGTAGTACTATTTTCAGGCAATGCAGTAAATAGTATTGTTAGTATCATCTTAGGTTTCATCGTTGCCTACTTTCTATATGTTGAAAAATATGATGAGAGATGAGCAACGCAGCAGTAGAACAACGCATTGACAAACAAGAGTTGTTTGATTTCAATGTAACAAAACGGATTCTTGGCGCATGGTTGCCAATAAACGGCGTGGAGATTAAATCGTTTCTCCAAAATGAGAAATACTGCAACACAGACGCAAACGCCTTGTTATCATACAAAGGAAAAGAACATGTTGTGGAATATGAGATAAAATCTCGTTACAAGAATTTTGACAAGTTAGAGCGTTTCCCATTTTCTGAACTATCAATCAGGAAAATACTAAAGATTAAACGCTATCTTGAAGAACACAACAAAGACGCTCATCTTAGATATGTTCAGATATATACTGATGAGAAAGAACGTTGAAGCGGTATTCTTGTTCAATCTCGATTGGTTGAAGAAGCACATAACAATCAAGAATTGGAAGCAGCCTGAAAATAGTTTTGAGTGGGTACACCCCAATAATTTTTGATATTGAACGTTTCAGTATTGATAATACAAACGGAATTCCGTTCTTAGAGCAATCCAAAACACAGAAACAGAACAAAGCCCATTTCACTTATATGCAATGCAAGAAAACGCAATACAAAGAGTGAAAGTGAAATTATAAATGAGCTTATATTGAACTTTCCATTGCAAGACGCAAGAATGATATATCTTGATTCAAAAAGTGCGCTCAAAATATGAGTTTCTATTGAAGGAAAGACACAGAACAAATATAATCCCAATGAGGCGTTTTGATTTGGATTTTACACAAGAAGGTAGTATAATATAAAAAGGAAAAGGAGGAGATAAAATGCCCACTATCAATAAAACCCAAAACCATAAGAAGAAAAGGACAATTCAAAAGAAGAAACATGGTTTGCAAAAGCTCATTCAGCAGCATGTGTACTCAACCACAAGATGGAGACACGTAGAAATTCAAAGTTCATGCAAAATCCACTTTGCGAGCGTTGTCTGAAGTCAAAAATCGCACTAAGTGAGACTCGAGAAATTCACCATATCATTCCATTGAAAACGTGCAATGGTGATATAAATTATCTTCTTCAACTTGCATTTTTGATTATGACAATCTAATGAGCGTTTGTTGTCAATGTCATCGAAGATATTCACGCTAGATAAGTGCTAAACACAAAGAAAAATTCACTACGTGAGGGCGTTATTTCATTCATATTTTATTAGTATTTTTCAGGTGTCCAAATTGCCAAGTGTGGTGATTTGGATATTTTTATTTGTAAATTTCATTGAAAAGTAGTATTTTTAAAGATAAAAAGCATACTATTTATAAATTGAAAAATACACTAATAACAATATGAGAATCAATTTGAGTCAAAAATTTGCGGTGAAGCCCAAGGGTGCTGAATGCGCAAAGATAATCTTTTCAGAACATGAAATTACAAGCGTTGCAGCTTTTCTATTTGAATGCTGTTCAGGTCGTGCAGTTTGTCCCTTATTCAGAAGGAAGACGGCGCTACATTATTGAGAATAGCTGAAAAAGCGAGGATGAACGCTTTATTAAATCACACACTATATTTCTCGACTTTGACAACGAGCAACAGACCCCACAAGAACTAATTTCAAAGGTTGATGGGGATATTCAAGCAAGTTGTGCATTCTCGAGTTATAGCGATTCATTGGAAAAGCGCAAATATCACATGTTTTTTCTGTTTGAGCAGGCTTTGAATAAAGAGCAGCACAAGCTAATTTCAACGTTCCTTTATGAACAATACAAGAAGGTTTCATCATTTGAAGATAAGCATTGACGCTTGTAGTATCAAATCATCGCAAATGTGTTTTTGGTTCAAGCAATCCGTTATCAATCTTCCAATAACAACGAGAAGATTTTCAGCGACGCGGAACATTTCTTTCAGATGGAAGCCTTTCAGCAATGGGCGATGGAACGTGAAGAAGAAGAATGCAGCAGCACAGAAGAGAAACACGCTCACAAGTCCTCAAAAAGGGGCAAAGAATGATGGTGGCAATTCATATATCAATTATACCATATGCAACGATTATGAGAATATGCCATGGAATCAATTTGCGGAAAAATGGGGCGTTGATGGATATGAAAGAGGATGGGTGAATTACCGCTTGGAGCATGAAGGGTGGCTTTTTCTCCTGATTCCCAAATTGCTTATCAGTTTGTAGATGATGAGAAGTATTTCCAAATGCCATATATTATTACTCGTTCTCATTTTTAGCGAGAATGGCAGTGAGTCAATCAAGCATTGGTTGTTACAAAACCATGTCATTGTACAAACTCTTGAATGCTCGTTGTAACACTGACCTGAATAGAATCTTATTCCGTGTATTGCAAAAAATTGAATTACACAATATCGACCCTGAACACTCAGCTTAATTCTCGTGACCTTGTTTCCAGTGATGGAAGAAGTTGATTCATATACAGAAGAAGACATTGAAGAACGATATAAAAAGCGCTTGGATTATCTCAAAGAGACAAGCCGCCCAAAAAGTGGAATCATAATCAAGAAGAGCAAAGCCAATCGTGATGTAGGTTATAGCACGCTATTATCGCAGGTAAAACGGGAATGTGTTCTTGATGTTGTTTCAGGCATGGAGACACCAAAACAAGCACTTGCGATTGTGCAACAGAACGAGAAGACCAAACGTTTGAATATAACCGAGGAATGGATTGAAAACTTCTACTACAGAGTAATGAAGTTCACTCAGGAAAATAAAATGGCCAAACTCGGAATTGAGTTGAATGCGATTGGAGAACTAATGAAGGAGAATCCCGATATTTCACAACGTGCACTCTTGAAGAAGTTGCAAGAGAAAGGAATCAGTATTTCAATAGGGACTCTGAACAAGCGATTGAAGGAGTTGAAGAATTGCACTTAGTTTTTTGTATATTATTTTTTTTACTACCACTATGCGTTTATAACGTGTGGTGGTTTTCTTTGTATATAGGTTTATTTGCCTTCTCATAGCGTTTCTAATCTCCAATGATACATTGTGCTAATCCCTTGTATAACGTCTTTGAATGGTCGTTTCATTGGTTGGTTGTTGGTTGTCAGAATCCAATGATATAGTAGTTTTTCAAAGTGTTCATTTTTCTGAAATAGAGATATATTCTTGGATGTGTAGTTCTATATAATAAAATCAGAAAGTTGAACACTAACAATTAAACGGTTTAGGTGATACCTAAACCACATAACCATAAACCAAACAAAAAGAAATACCATGATTACCACAAAGTGGAATCGTTGGTATAACATAGGGATAATACCATAATGGGATTATATCGTTTTCATCTACTGTATCAACGATAACAGCAACCATAAAACCATTACATAACACATGAACGAGTAACACGAGTTCATACATGAATGAGAGTGAAACGATTCATGAATGTAATACTTGAAAGGAAAGCACCCAATATAAAACCTATAACGAGATGAGCAATACAACAATCGCAGATTGCATTATATCGTTCATTATGGGTAAACGTTCAGGAGGGCAAATATAGCGCTTATATGGAGGAAAAAACGCAATTAAAATATCACGGATTCTTGACAAAAACCGAGAATCGCACTATTACATTATAAAGGACAAATAAAAACGACAATGAAAAGTTCAAAAATACTATATCGACACAATCAAAGCGGCTTTGATATTGAAGCACTCAGAAGTTGATGAAGAAACGGGTGAAGTGGGATTAAATCCTGAATTTGAAATCCTATTGGATATGCTTGTTGATAATCTCGACCTTCTTTCAGAATGCAGAAAAGAGTATCAAGAAAGTTGGGATTTATGATGTGCAGACAAAGAAGCGCAATCCATTGTTGACGGTTCAAAAGGAAACTTAATCAACTATCATCAAATTGTTATCATTATTGGCGATACCACCTTATTACGCAAGCAAAATCAAGAGCGCAAATGAAAACGGCGATGACATTTCAGCCGATGAATTTATAAAAGCCCTAACAAGTTCCAATTATGAAGGAGAAGAGTGATTCAAAAAGGGCACCTGATTCTCTTCAATATCAAAAATATAAGCAATATGCGTTGGATGTGGTGGAAGGACGCCAAATTGCTTGCAAATATGTAATTCAGGCATGCGAGCGTTATTTGTCGTGGTTTGAAAAGTGACCCATAAGTTCATTTTCCGTCCTGAAAAGTGCGACGCACTATAATTTCCTTCATTTTCCAAGTTGAAGCATTATTCAGGTCGATTCAATCGCAAACCATTTCTCTGTTGCCTTACCAAAAGTGGATGATATATTCCAATCTTTGGTTGGTATTACAAGAACGACAAAGAGACCCGCGTTACAAGAAAAATCTATGTAGAATTAGCGAGAAAGCAGGGCAAGACGGCTTTTCTTTCTGCTATTTCATTGTTTTGTCTTTTAGAAACGCCCGCCGCCGAGTGCTACATCTGTGCCAACAATGCAAAGCAAGCCAAGATTTGTTTTGACATGTCCTCCAACTTCCTTTCATCAATCGACCCAAAGGGCAAGTTCTTTGAAAGGTATCGTGATTCAATCAGGTTCAACGCAACCAAATCCAAGATTCAAGTGCTTTCTAATAATAACGGGGGCAAGGATGGCTACTCAGCGAGTCTGTTTGTCTTGGATGAAGCTCATGAACAACCTGATTCCAAGGCTTGGGACGTTATGATAAGTGGCCAAGGGGCACGATATCAGGATAATTGTTTGGGCGCAATGATCACAACAGCAGGATTCAATAAATACCTATTTTGCTATGAATATCGGCAAACATGTTTGGAGATTCTTTCAGGCCTGAAAACCGATGATTCCCAATTCATTGCGATATACACCCAAGATGAAGAAGATGATATTTTCAATGATGAACAATGTTGGATTAAGAGCAATCCAAGTTTGAACGTTACAGTGAGCAAGGAGTATTTAAGAGAACAGGTTCAGAATGCACAGAACAACACTTCATTATTAACGGGCGTTCTTACCAAGAATTTCAACAAATGGATGGACGTGCAAGATATTTGGATAACACACGATGAACTCTTAGCATGTTCAAAATCGTTTGAATTGAGCGATTTTAATCCTGATGAGGACTTATGCACGGTGGGAATAGACCTTGGTTCAGTATCAGATTTAACGAGTGTCTCAGCCCTTGTATATAAGGACGAGAAATACTACTTCAAAAGTTGGGCATTTGTTCCTGAATCTTGCCTTAATCCAAGCAATTCCAATTGTGAATTATATAGGCGATGGAAAAGAGAAGGGTATTTGCACGTTACAAATGGGAACGTTACAGACTATGATTATATATTAGACCTATTAGGCAATAATTTCCCCCTTACCATTTCAAGTATCGCATACGACCAATATAATGCAACTCAATTTGTAATTCAAGGGCAATCGCAGTTTGGTTTGAACTTTGAACCATACTCACAAAGCATATTCAACTTCAACCGACCCACAAGAGAATTTGAAAGACTTCTCGAAAAAGTGGAAAGGTCGTGCTCGACTATAATCCAATTACCTTGTGGTGTCAAATTGTATTTTGAAGCACTAGAGCCAACTTGTGACAACGTGAAGCCGATTAAATCAGGAAGCGGAAAATCAGAGAAGAAATCGGGTCAAAATAAGGTGGACTTGGTCATAAGTTTGCTTCAATCGCTTGGAAGATTCCTCGAGCAGCCAATACTTGACACCTCAATATAATATAGAAAAATCAATAATACCAATGAAAATATTTGGTTTGACAATAAAAAGAGAAAGCGGAATTTAGTAGAACAGCCGACGATTAGCTATGAAGAGAGAATCGGGCAGGGGCTTACATACATTCAAGACCTTTTTCAATAATAACGACCGTGCACAAAAATCTCTCATCTGTGTATAGGGTGTGTAGATTTAATCTCTTCAACAGTGGCTAATTTGCCCCTGAACGTCTTATATATCGACAAGAAGGGAAACACACGAGAACAAAAAAATCATCGCTTGCAGAAGGTATTTGACAACATGGTGATGACACGTTACAACTTCATGAAGAAACTTATTTCCGATGTTCTATTAAAGGGAAACGCTTATTGTTATTTGAAGAGAAACGAGCAAGGTGATGTTGTGGACATTATCCAATTAGAGCCAAACGATGTGATGGTGATTTGGGATAAGAAAAAACAAGAACTCTATTATCAAATACCATTTCTGAGCAAGGTTCAGAAGATACAAGCCTTTGACATTATCCATTTGCAGAACAATTCAAATGATGGCATTCACGGCCAATCGGTTCTTAGTTTTGCGGCTCGTCAATTGCAAATTGCACACGGCGCGGAAAATTCAGCAAAACAGATATTCCAAAGCGGCGGACAACCTGCACGTGGGGTACTTTCAACGCTTAGTCCAATCAGTAAGGCTCAAAAACAACAATTAGCCCAAAATTGGACGCAATCCACAAATGGTGTCTTGGTGTTAGGCGGTGATATGAAGTTTACTCCCTTGAGCGCAAATGCAGAAGAAATGCAACTCTTAGATTCAAGAAAGTTCAATGCAATAGAGATTTGTTCATTCTTTGGTGTGCCCCCTGAACTCTTAGGCTTGGGTAATAAATCAAGCAATGTTGAGGACTTAATGAATATGTTCTTGACCACAACGATTCAGAACTACATTTCAATGATTGAGCACGAGTTTTCTCGCAAGATGTTCAGCCCTCAAAGTCAAGGCAGATATAAGATTGATATTGATGAAAATTCCATGCTTAGAATGTCAAAATCACAGCAAGCAAGCTATTATTCAACGCTCTTGCAAAATGGATGTTTGTCTATTAACGAGGTGCGTTCAGAACTTTCTTATGAAGCAATAACAGATGGGGATAAGCATTTTGTACCATTTACTAAAATTGAACAGAACACGATAAATAATTCAGACACACAAGAAGAAGAAAATGAAGGAACAGAAGGAAAAGGAAATTGAGAAAAGAGGTGGAGAACTTCAAATTGAAGTGAGTGACCGATTAGTTTCAGGCTATGCCGTCGTTTTTGACACATGGAGCAACGATTTGGGATTCTATGAGAAGATATTGAAGGGTGCGATAACAGATGAAACTATTAAGCGTTCAGACGTTATTTGCAAACTTAATCATGATGACCAAAAGATATTAGCACGTTCCAAATATGGAGAAGGCAGCCTTATATTAGAAGTGGACGATAAAGGCCTTAAATACACTTTTGAAGCGCCGCGGACTCAATCGGCGATGATTGCTCGAGCTACTGAGGAGAAAAGGGATATTCAGGGGTCTTCATTTGCCTTTACCATTGAAGAAGATGAGTTTTCCTACCAATGGCCATTTGATAAGGACGCAGACCCCGTGCTTTGTAGAGAAGTTATCAAGGTTGATAAATTATTTGATGTTAGCCCCGTGTTTACCCCCGCTTATGAAGCCACGAGCGTTGCCAACAAGCGGAAATTAGAAGAGGTTGAATTGAAGAGCAATGAAAATCAGCAAATCATGGACGCAAACCATTGAGGAATTTGAAAAACTTTGATGATACGCTATTTATTAGAAAATAGACTGTTATATATAGATATGAGAAGTACATACCATATTCAAAATGAGATTTCTGAGAAAACTGAAATTGAAGGAAGAAATCGTTTTCAGAGTCCGTGAAATCTGCAACAAGCGGAAATTGGAAATTAGGGTCGTTTACTCATGATGATAAAAATGAAGATGGATAATTTCCAAGGGACATTTCTAATATCAACGAGGAAATCAATGAATTAGAAAAGAACTCAGAGAAAAAGAACAAAATTATAATTATAATAACAACAATACAGAACAACAAATGGAAAAGAGAAATTTTTCTTTACTTAATGCTATTAGAGCGATTGCGGAAAATCGTTCACTTTGACCCAATCGCACAAGCCGTGGTTTTAGAAGGCCAGAAAATGAAATGCGCTCACGATTCATTATCGCTTGTGGAGTCAAATCAATTACCTTCAAATTATGAAGAGCGAGCAATCACCGTTCGGTCGGAAGGCCAAGACGTGGTCGCAACAAACCTCATGGATGTGATGGGGTCGTTGAGGCTAAAAACGTGCTACGTGATGAGGCAGGTGCGCGCGCGTTCTTGAAAATCTCGAGGCGATGTACAATTTCCTCTTTCAAGTTCTGCAAATTGCAGTTGGGAGGGTCGAGACAACAGAAACACCAACGAGTGATATTACATTTACGCATGTAAAATTGTCCCCAAAAACGTCTTTCTTGTATCGTCGACGTGAGCAAACAATTTTTGCTTCACAGATTCAGCAAAGTGCAGAAGCGGTTATCAGAGAAGAAATCCTTTCCGCTATCAATAGCAAATTAGAAAAGACATTCTTGGGTGATGAACAGAGGCACGAAATACCAAAACCTGAGGGCATTTTCTACAATAACGGAACACTCCCTTTTCAGAAGTAAGTAAGTTTGCAGACATCACAAATTTAGAAGCAGAAGTTGAGAATGCAAATGTTGATGGCAATGTTGTTTATCTCCTTTCTCCAAAGGCCAAGGCAGGCTTTAGAAATATGGCCAAGAGTGATAAAAACCTCGTTTATGAAAACGGCGCTATTGATGGTACTGAATCGATGAGCGCTTCAAATATCAAGGACAAAAAATTTTGCCTATGGTGATTTTTCTAATGTCGTGATTGCTAGTGAGCGACCTTGAGTTTGACCGTTGACCGATGACGAAAGCCTCGAGCGGCCTTGTGCGTCTTGTGGTGAATTTCTATTGCGACGTTAAGACGTTACGCCCTGAGGCAATCAAAGTGGCAAAGTTGAAATAAGATTATTCATAACGTTATACAGATATAGCAGAAGAATTTGTTACGTGGAGATGATAAAAACTCATCTAATATAGAGCAAGATTATCGGGATGAACGTTTATCATTATTTATTATTGCACCTCGAAGATTGCGTTTTGGTTGTTCGAAAAATCATATCTGTTCCGAGATTTTGGCAACGCTCAATGGCAATAAAAGGCCATTGGGCATGCCCTTTCCTGTTACTCATAGGGACATATTATTTGCAGCGTGAAGTATGAAGTGCTTCTTCAATGAAGGAATGCCCTCACACGTTTGCAAATATCAACTTAGCCAATATACAAATTACAATGGTTGATAGATATGTTTTGCAGGAAGGTGCAGTAAAAATGGCAGTCATTAGGCAACCTTGAGCGCTGTGAAGAAAAGAACAGAGGCGGCAACGGCCAAATCAGGGTTCAAAGCAAAGCTGCTGTAAATTGAAGAGTCTACAAGAAGATGATAAATTCTTTGGGAAAGACAGGTGAAACAGGGTGAGATAAAAGCCTGAGAATAGGAGAAAGACCCTGAGATATGTAGAGTATACCGTGATAACTTGAATTCAAAAGTCTCATTGAGGCACATCAACGTCAATAACATCGCGCATATTTGGTACAAGGTTACAATCAAAAGCATTGTTCAGAAGGTTCATTGCTTAGAATACAGAACAGCGATACCGAGAAAAGGCAAGACATATAAAAATCGTTGAAACGGCTATAATGAAACCAATAAAAGAATTGTATTTGTACTGCGACCGTGTACAAAATAACATTGAGGAGTAATTATGAATTTAGCTATCAAGGTAATTAAGAACACGGCAAAACAATTTGTTAGTTCATTACAGAAGGAAAGTAAAAAGGCCTCGAGAAAGACAATTGGACGTTGTGGCCTCTTATTGCGCAATCAGGCAGAAGAAACCTCAAATCATCAGGTATCAAAATAACGGACTCACATTTGGTGATAAACTTGTTCAGGGCGTGCGTGGGGTCGTGTATCGACAAGAAAACTCATTCAAACGCAACGTGCGCATAACGACAAATGTCAAAACAAACAAAGTGGGTGGTTTAGGCTCGGGTGGTTGAATAGTGGGACTAATGAACGCTTTCAGAAGAAGAGAAAGAATAAGAGTGTTGGTAAAATAACCGCAAGAAACTTCTATACAAACGCGGTTGCAAGTTTCAATTTCAAAGAGAAATATGATGAACTCATGAATAAAGAATTATCAAAATTAAAAAGTAGACAATGAACAATAGTTTTTGATAGGTGATATCATCACTCATAATATAAACTAAGACGCTTCAATACCTTGACTCAGAAGATGAACGTGAACAAGGTGAGTCGCACTTTATAGTTAGCCCTTGTGTTCATAGCCCCGTTAAACGAGAAGAATATTGTGGACGATGGGTAACTTACAGAAGAACGAAGTTGCGAGGCCCTATGTTCTCAAGACGCTTACACATTGACAAAGGTAGGTTTTTGAAATCAATGTTGCGTATGCAAGTTACATCGACTCAATTTCCAGCAAGTACACTGATACGGGGAATGTTTTGACGGCGCAAGACTATTGTCCAATGAATCAGAAGATGAAGAACCTGATTTGTTCATGAGAAATGTGCGTTTGGTGAATGCAGAAGAGAATTTTGACTATGATATGTATGTTCAGACGATGGAATTTACTTGTGAAGTACACTCGACTCAAGGGTCACATTTACAGCAACTCAAAGACGCAGAAGAAGAACAAGCAAGAACAACAACAGAAGAAGATTAAAATAAAATAAGTTATAATTTATACTATTATGGCACAAGAAATTACACGCGATGATATTATGTTGTTTTCGACGCAGGAAAATCGCTCGCATTTGGTAAGTCGCACACCCTCGGTGGGTATTGAATCCCCAGAAATCAGTTCAAAAGATAGTGGGGTTTTACCTCAGCGACAAAAAGTAAATTGGGCATTTCCGCTGAACACATGTACACAGAAGGCGCATACGATAAATTATTTGACGCGATGCTTACTTCGAGCCAATCACCGTTTATTTTTCGGTAAGAAGAAGAGTAGTAGCTGATAAGACTCTTGCGGACGGGTACATGTGATGCGTAAACCAAATACACCAACTCAAAGCACCCTAAGAACAGGACAAGTAATTATCCCCAAACTCGATTGCAGAGCTCAATCGGGCGATAATGCAACGTTTAGCGTTGAATTTGAGGGTGTTGGCAAGAGTTTCAAAACAAAAGACAATCCCGCATATAGGGTGATTGGTTTGGAAATTCAATACCAATAGTATAATAGAAATGGAGGCACGAGGAAAAAGACCTTGCACCTCTCATTTATTATTAACAATTAAAAATAAGTATGAAAAAGAGTATTTTGAATTCCAAAAATCAGAGGAGCATTTTACATCATCGGATTAAATGTGCATTGCTCATGTTTGAAAAACTCACAAACGCAAAACCAATCGTTCAGTCTCAAAACTTAAAGGACTGTTGCACCCCAAATCATTGGAAGGGCTTTGTCAGTTGTTCTATTGTTTTATTGTAAGCAACAGCCCTGGAAGAAAACTTCCTTATGAGGTGATTTCTTGAGCCCTCGACTTGCAACCGTTTAAGTTATCAGAATTTGCTGATTGGTTGAATACTGCAATTGAGGAGAAATTTTATTGGACGTGTGAAGAATAAGCCAATGAAAAGCAAATAAATACTAATTGATTTGGATTTTCAACACAATAAGTATAATAGAAATGAGTGGCCGAGACAGTCCCTTGTGCTTTTAGTATAAACAATTAAATAATTAAATTATGATGACTCATATCTTCATTAAGATAGATGAAACCTTTTGATGGTTAAGTACAGCAGTGCGTGCGTTGCAATGTATGAACAATTCACAAACAAAGCAGGTTCAATCAAAGAATTGGGAGGAGTTTTTGCTCCCAGAGACTTATCACGACTTTGTAAGCTATTCTATTGTTGTGCTGCAACAAGCAAACCTGATTTGGAAATTACTTATGAATTGTTCTCATGGACATTATCGACATGCACCCGCATAAGATTGTAGAATTTAGCCAATGGTTAAGATGAAACGTTGGAGAGCGGGTGAGTTTTTAATCGGGCCTAAGTAAATAATTTGCTTGGCGATTGACAGAAAACACAGACTATTTATATAATGAGAGGTATGAGGGAAAAACCTTGTATCTCTCATTATTTGATTTGATAATAACAAAATAAATGACAAGTAAAAATGAAAGTAACAATCAAAGAACAAGAAGTAGAATTGCGTTATTCAATGCGCAGCCTGTTTACCTATGAACGGATTTCAGGACAAACATTCAATCCAAAAACATTAGAGGACTTCTGTACCTTCTTCTATTGCGTTTTATGCTCATCAAATAAAGACATTAATTTGACGTTTGACGAGTTTATTGACGAGGTAATTGACCCACAACCTGAACTCATGAATCAATTTGCGGAATGGTTGAGTAAGACCATGCAGAAATCTTCCTTCCTTTTCAAATTCTGCACAATTCCAAGAGAAGGAATTAAAGGGCAGGGCAATAAAAAGCCCTGATTGTGCATGAACTTTTTAGGTTGCTTTGTTTTTGAGTTTAAGTGCTGCACAATCCCTATTTCTTTGATGAGATGGAGGAATATGAGGTACAAAGCATTATTGAAAACCTTGAATACTATGAACGTCCTGAATGGGCGAAGAGCGAGGTTCACCGCTTATTGCGGCGTTCAATCTAATTCCACAAAACGCATTTCACCGCAAGACATCATCAAATTCCCATGGGAGAAGGAAAAACGACAACACAGACCAAATAGGCGGCAATTCCGAGCCTTTGACGCAATCAGAAGTGAGCGATTAAAGGAACAAGCAAGAATAATATCACAGACATTAGAAACAGATGGAGAATAAATTTTTCAGTACAACTTTCAGCCGATGATAAAGGGTTGATTCAGGCACTCAACAATTCCAAGAACAAACTTGAGACACTTCAAAAGAGTTTTGAGAAAACGGCCACTTCTTCAAATGCGTTTGGAGGAGTGACAAAGAGCCTTGAAAAGAATCTCGGTTCATTGGATTCTGTTTTTGGTGGTTTATCTTCTCAATTGGAAGGCCTTTCAGGTATGTTTGGTTCTTTTGGTGGTGGCATATCTTCATCGGTCACTGAAATCCTCGGTTCATTATCGGGCTTATCAGGTGGCTTGCTTGCTGTTGGTGCTGTTGCCGTCGGTGTTATATCAAAGTCAATTTCTGAGTGGGACAATCTTAAACAAGAACTCAATGCGTTCCAAAATATCGCAGAAGCCTCCGATGCTGAAATGCTGAAATTCTCTCAGAGTGCAAAGGAACTCAGTAACCAAAGCGGTATTGCAACAATCGAGATAATCAAAATGCAACAAGGCCTTAGTGGTATCAATCCGATTTGGTCAAAAATACCACCGCCCTAATACCATGAGTAACGCCGTCTTAGCTTTATCGGCGGCGGGTCGCATATCATCAGAAGACGCAGGCAATATCTTTCAAAGTGTGCTCGCTGCATTTAATTTGAGTGGAGAACAAGCAGTTTCAGTAAGTAATAAAATAGCGCAATCTTCTCGCATAGGAAGTCAGGAGATTTCCAACGTCGCGGCGATTTTGCAGAAAAGTGGCAGTGCATTTGCGTCTGCGGGTGTCGATTTGAATATGGCTCTTGGTGTAATTGAAGGGGTCGGTGATAAATACCTTGGAAAATCAGAGGAATTGGGAACGGCCTTAAATAGCACCCTTTCAAATTGATGTCCGTGCGTGAAGAATGCCAGCGAGTATAATTTGAGCTTGCATTCCCATAATGATGTATTAGAATCGGCTGCCAAAAATCACCTTTCTTGCGGATTATGTAGAATTGGTTGGTATCGCAAACGCTTCCTTGCTCCAAAATTTGGTTCAGAACAGACAAAAATTTGGAGAGTTGGCCGCCCAAATCGATGGCACAAACGCAGCCTTGGAGATGGGAGAAGTACAGAATAATAGTTTGGAAAAATCATAGGAGAAACTCGGCGTTGTTACTGAGAACTTTTTTCTAAGTATCGGACAAACGGCCATAATGCAAGAATTATATCAATTCTTCCAAGATTTCATTGATTCTTGTTCTGAATTGGTTGTTTGGTGGGGAGGCCTTGTTGACCAATGGGACAATCTAATGTCTCAAACAAAGGGGCAAATTAATGTTTGGTCTTCACTTGGCCTTACATGGGAGGGGATAAAGCAAACCTTCCAAGCTCTTGTTGAGGTCGTTTTTGTTGGTTGTGCTGTAATTGTCAAGGCATATCAAAGGCATTTGGAATAACCTCGTTGATATTGCAAATTGGATAAGAAGTAATTTTTCAGAAACTCCAATCGAGTCGTGCATTTATAAGCTTCTGCAAAAATGGCTTGGGGAGTGGATAAAAGAAACTGTTTGACGGTATAAAAGGCTTGGGACGACCTTAAACGTTACCTTGGTTTGAAGAATGGTTCAACAACCGATGTAAAAGTTGACGTGAAAGAAAATAAGACAATCACGGAAACTTACAAACATAGTTCAGGTTCAGGCCTTCCAAGTATCAGTAAAAAGGGCGGCAAGAAGGGCGGTTCAAGAAGGGCGGTTCAAAGAAAACGGAAATTGCACCCCCTGAAATTGGTTCATTAAAGTACTTTGAAGACAAGCTACATCAAATTAACGACGAGCTTTCAAAAACTAACATTTCAAGCGGTCGTTTAATTGACAAAGAACAAGAGGCTTTTTATCGTTCAAGAGATGATTGATAAATTAAAAACGCCGCAATAAATTATTTGACGAGAAGCACACTAGCAGGAAACCAACGATTGAGGAAGAGCCTTCAACACCTTAATAATATTCTGTAGAGAAAGAGTCCGCAATTAAAAATCTGCGTGTTGGTTCAGATGGTTTCAATCTACTCAGAGATGAGATTGAACGCTTGAAAGCCGATAAAGAATTACTTGAATTGAGCTTACACCCCAAGGTAGACGAGAATAGCATGAACTCATTGTTGGCAGTTTGCAGAAGTTCGGAGAAAATAAATGGCCTGACGTCATATCAGTGTAACAACAGACAAGACAGAATTAGATTCACTCTCAGAGCAATTAAAATTCTTGACCGATAAGGAACACAAGATTCAATTGAGCATTGATGAGAAGAGACAATCTGCCATTGCTCAAAACGTCGATGAGATAAAAACTCAATATGAAGGATTAGGACAAACGCACAAAGCGTTGGCAATGTATTCTCATCACTTGGGAATATCACAAACGATTCTTTCAGTGCAGATGATTGGAAGTATTTCAGGCTGTTAGTAGCATATTACCTGAAATCAGGAAATTGGTTGCAGCAAATCAAGCGGCCGCAATTTCATCAGGTACAGCGAGTGCAGCGGCAATGCCATTCCTCGCAAATCTCATCAGTATTGCAACAATAGTATCTTCAATTCTTGGAGTGTTCAGCAGCCTTCCTAAGTTTGCCGATGGTGGTATTGTTCAGGGTCGTTCCTTTGGAGACTACAATCTTGCAAGGGTAAACGGCGGTGAAATGATACTCAATTCTACACAACAAGGCGCCTCTTTGGAACACTATACAGCAAGGACACACAAACACCAATTCCGCAATGAATGGAAATGTTACATTCAGAATTGAAGGAAAACAACTTGTTGGCGTTCTCAACAATTATAATTCAAGCAAATCACGTTTATAATGTACAAGTATGGTTTTTCCGTGATATAGAAAATAACCTTTATAAGGTCATTATTATCACTGATTATCGACACTATAAAAACAATTTAGGACAAGGGCAAGGGGAGGAAATCACCCTCTTGTCTCAACCAATTACAATTCAATATGAAGGTGCAGATGATGTATTTGCGCCTTATCGTTGTTCAACTATGACCGTCCGCTTTTTGTAAGCAGAGAGTTTTCAGGAGGAATTAAACAACACCTTGGGTAATAATGTGTTTGTTTCATTGCAACGAGAAGAGAAGGGCAAATATAAAACAATATGGCAAGGTTTCAGCACTCCAAACGCCTATAATCAGCCGTTTATGAGTACCGTTGGAGATGAATTTGAATTGGAATGCCAAGACGCACTTTCTACATTGAAGTATTGCTACTTTGAGAAACAAGCGACAAAGAGACACCTATCTTATTTTGATTATGTCCAATTGGCGTTCTTACAGCTTGGAAATCTCTACACCTTTGTACACTTTCCGAGCCTTCCTAAAAACGTCGTGAAATCGACCTATATACAGCAAGAGAATTGGTTTGATGAAAATGGAAAGAGCAAATCATATCTTGAAATTCTTTCCGAGATTTGCCGTTATATGAATTGGACGCTTGTAACAGAAGGAGATGAAGTATATTTCATTGACCACCATACAGAAGAATATGAAGTATATAATCTTCAAAGTGGCATGAAATTTCCCCTTGTTACCCTGAAAAAGAAACACACCATTAACAAACAAGACGTTTCAAGCAACGACGCTAATATATCATTACACCCAAGTTATAACAAGGTATCAGGGTCACTTCAAAGCATTATCCGATTGAGAAAAACGCAGAAGAAATTTGAAGATGAGAACTTATATCATTGCCACATTGAGAGGCAAGATTTGAACTTCAAAAAAGATATGTGGTTGAACCAACACTCATTCCAAGACGATGGCCGTGATTCAAAAGATGTGCAGTTGTGGTATATAGTATCAAACGCGGATACAAAGGACATAAAAAGCGCACGATTTCTTCATTAGGTACAACTACACCAGAACAGACGATACAATTTCATATCACACCCAAAAGACGGCTCTAATAATCGACCATTGGTGAACAATGAGGACTTCACCAAAGATGTATTCTTCAATTACAACGCTTGCCACCCCGTGGAATACTATTCACATGATACTGATGATTTAGACGCACTGCCAAAAAAAATATCGCTCAAACGTGGCATTCTCTATCAAACCGCCTTTGGTAAGACCGATAACAACGTGTTGAGAACTAATGGAATTAAAGGGAAATCGGTAAATTGGACACCATTTCATGAGAACAACAACCAAGTGATTTTCTCGCATAATATAGGGCATATAGTAACGGGCAAGAATGACAATGCGTGCGTGAACATCAACTTTAATTTCAAATCGTTTCATGAGGCATTTTTCCCTTGTAGAGAATTGAAATCAAATCGTTACAATGGCATTCAGTATCGTTTGAGAATGGGTGAATTATACTATGATGAACGCTCTGATGATTGGACTACAACAAAACACAATTGCACCCTCTATTTGGACGATTCAGGAGATATAATACAAGACTTTGAGAATTGGAAAACCAATATCTTATTTGAGAATAGAAAAGGCCTGAACGTCAAATTGCCCCGTCAGATGGAAGGAAATATTGTTTTTGAATGCTTGCGCCCTTACACGGGACAATCAGAAATCAAAGTATCAGACGATAAATACTTATATATAAGGTACACACCACCCGCAAACATAATAAGCGACTATGAAGCAACGTTCATTGGATTAAGTGATGATGATACTGAAACTCAATATCAGAACACCCTATCAGATAACCGATTCATTGAAGAGGCCTCGGAAATGGAGTTACTTATTACCACGTTTGATAACAAAGCCCCCAATTATTCATCACCTTATTATTTCAAGGATAACAAGGCCTATTTCATTGAAGGAATGGATTTTGGTTTATATGAAGCAACAGCAGAAGAATCTATCATCTTAAAGCACACGTGCCAATTCAAGACACCGCAATTGAAGGTGAAATCACACTCAATCGGGAATTGGGATTCAACAGCATAATAGAAAGCTCTTGGTTAAAGAACAAGCAGTTCATTATCTCATCGGTATCATGTGACCCACAACAAATAAATTATACCTACACCTTCATTGAATTGAAACCGCTTGATGATTTTTGAAGGGATAAAGAAAAATGAGCAAACCAAGGAAGGAGAAGCGCAATGGAGATATTATACCAACAACCGATGATTCCGACAATGTAGGAGAAGAAACATTGCTCGAGTATGATATGAAGAAACCAACCAACTTCACATTAAATAAAGGCCACATCATTATGACACTATGAAACTAAATCCTTACAAACAAATCAGGTTTAATATCGACAAACAAACAGGCATGCTCAAAGTACATTTACCTGATGTAATTCAACATGAAGTGAAATTCTTCATTGACGACTACCAACTTATAATAACAATCCAATAATAGAAACAATATGGCATCATTTGACATTGGGCAAGTAATCCCAAATTATCGCGGGCGATATAATAATACAGAAAGCTACTCAGATTTGGACGTTGTCGCACATGAGAATAAAACGTTCATCTCACTTGTGAATAACAACAAGGAAACACCAAGTGAGGAATCCACCAAAATGGAGTGCTTTGTGATAGTACAAACAATCAGTTATTAGAAAATAATCTCGGAACGTTTGCAGCAGCACTTGAACTAATCGGCCAACGCCTTCAACAGCTTAGCGAGAAAGTCGATGAGAATAAACGTGATATATTTGAATCCACTACATTGGTGCGTGATTCAATCAATAGCGCAGGATATGTGAGAGGCAAACTACAAGAAGTTACCCAACGTCTTTCTAAAATAGAATCCAAACTCGGAATATAACATCATAATACTATATCGCACATGAACTCTGTGACCTTAATGCTGATGG
>BNJS01002725.1_pt1 | contig 20622 bp, 26 predicted proteins | sample 8540461 | NCBI WGS metagenome assembly BNJS01 (sample SAMD00202454, study PRJDB9452) | human saliva metagenome | isolation source: human saliva | place: Japan | reverse complement strand
TTAAAAAGCTAAAGAAATTGTGTAGGAGCAAAAGAAAACGTTGATTATATTTGTGCCGTATTCATCACTTAGACCTCGTGATAATGAACCGATTCCTCCAACGACTACCGCGCTTGAGCTACCAGTGCGAGGTGGCCAGTACTGCTCGTGTGTGGCGTTGTGGGTGGGTTTGATGGGCTCTTCCTCTATCTGCTTAGGTTCCACACCTGCGCAGGAGATGACCCTCGGCCTGTGTCAGCTGCCACATCAGCGACTCCTCACTACGCCACGTGGATGCACGGCGCCCACGCCCGCAACACGCGTGCAACGACTGCCACGTACCGACGACAACGTCTTCCGCAAATACTTCTTCAGGGGGAGGACGGTATGAACCACGTCTCATAAGTTCGTCACGCGCCAAGAGCGTCAGGCCATCCAAGCCATCGACGAGAGCGCTGAGGTGATCGGACGGAAAAACTGCGTGCGCTGCCGCCACCCTCAATACCGAGCTTGTCAACACGGGGCGCATCACCTATATGGACGCCAAGTGCGACGAGGAAAGCCTGCTGGGACTGCCACCGCGATGTGGCTCACGGCAGGATGAACTCCCTCTCCTCGACCCCCAGCTGAAGTACCCCTGCCCGACTCGCCAGTGCCCGACTGGCTGCAGAAGATGCTGAACTAAGCATCCTCACCACGCAAGCATAATATCAAGAATAACAAATAAAAAGAGACTCAAAAATCGTGGCACAACAATTGGAAACGTTGGCAGGGATGGCTACCCTGTCGGAGGCTCTATGGTCGTAGTCTTCGTCCTCGGACTCATCGTCTCCTCACTCCTGGAGCGCCGCGCCGAGGTGGTGAGCATCTACAACAACCGCAAGCACATCTTCAAGGACGCTATCGTGGCACAGAACGAGCTGCTTCGCCGAAGACTTCCCCGTGAATATCAGACGTGGCTCAAGACCGCCGACACCACCTATCAGGGGTGAGTTCAATAGCTCGCAGCGTAGTCGACGTGCTCGCTGCCCGCCCCGAGATGGTCGTCCTATGGGCTGGCTACTCCTTCTCTATGGAGTACAACACGCCTCGTGGACACAAGCACGCTATCGAAGATCATGGACGAGATCCTTCGTACCGGCCTCCCTGGCGTGAACGGCAACAAGGATATCCAGCCCTGGTACCCTGCTGGACTTGTAAGAGCCCCGACGTACCGCATCATGAAGGAGAAGGGTATCGCCGAGTTCTACAAGGCTCCCTGGAGCCAGTGGGGACCGAGATCGTGAACACCATCGGCTGCTCCGACTGTCACGATGCCCGCACCATGAAGCTCAAGCCCGCACGCCCCGCCCTCTACGAAGCCTTTCGAGCGTCGTGGCGAAGATGTCTCCAAGCAGTCCCACCAGCATACGCGCTCGCTCGTCTGCGCTCAGTGCCACACCGAGTACTACTTCAAGGGCGATGGCAGTACCTCACCTTCCCCACGACAAGGGCTTCACGGTCGAGGACATCGAGGCTTACTACGACGAGATGAACTACTCCGACTATACGCACAAGATCTCGTCGCTCCCCATCCTCAGGCTCAGCACCCCGACTACGAGCTGTGGCGTATGGGTATCCACGGCCAGCGCGGCGTATCGTGCGCAGACTGCCACATGCCCTACGTGAGCGAAGGTGGGTGAAGTACTCTGACCACCAGATCACCAGCCCCTCTGGCGAAGATCGATAAGACCTGCCAGACCTGCCACCGCGAGGATGCCGAGACGCTCTCGTCAGAACGTCTACGAACGTCAGCGTATGGCCAATGACGTCCGCAACCGCGTAGAGAAGGAGCTCGCTAAGGCCCACATCGAAGCTAAGTACGCTTGGGGATAGCGGCGCTACCGAAGCCGAGATGAAGGACGCTCTGCAGGCTATCCGCAAGAGCCAGTGGCGCTGGGACTTCGCTGTCGCCAGCCACGGTGCTTCCTTCCACGCACCACAGGAAGTGACGCGTATCCTCGGTCAGAGCCTCGGCTATGCTCAGGAAGCTCGCCTTGCCATCGCCAGGTGCTGGCACGCCACGGCTTCTCTGGTGACGTCCCCATGCCTGACATCTCCACGAAGGAAAAAGGCTGGGCTTACATCGGCCTTTGACGGCGAAGCTCCAGGCTGATAAGGCAGAGTTCATGAAGACCGTCGTACCCTAAGTGGGTGCAGTCGGCTAAGGCACAAGGCAAGCTCATCGAGCTCTAAGCCAAAGCCTGTTGCCCTGACACACATCATCAGATATCTCTACTTCAGCGCGGCGACAGACCTCATCGTCTGCCGCCGCGCTTCGATCATAACCCCAACCGCTTCCCGTCTATGTTCAACGCACTCTGGAAAATGAGAGAAGGCTTCGTCACTGGTGCAGGCTTGATCCTCGTTGGGCTCCTGCTGCAGTACACGGCAGGCCCGATCGACTGGTCAGCCTTCGCCTTCCCGGTGAATGCCATCGTCCTTGCTCTCTACCTCCTCCTGCTCGTCATCATCTATGCGCTACGTCATCGGGTCCGCCTCTTCTCCTTCCTCTTCACTGTCGAGGCGGCTGTCCCCACTCATCTACGCAGCTATACTCACCGTAGCTATGGGGCTCACCCGTCAGGTAGCCCCCACGAGCGAGCCATCGACCCCATTGGGCTCACACGAATGCTGTCCTTCTGGCCCTTCGTGCTTATCTATGCCCGCCTTACCGGCATCGTGGGGCTCATTGCGATACGACAGATCTTACACTTCCGCCTGAGAGAGGTGCCTTCGCTGCTCTCCCACATCGGGCTCTTCATCGCCATCGTCGCTGCGACGCTCGGCAGCGCCGATATGGAGCGTGTGAAGCTCAAGGCTACCACCGATATGCCCGAGTGGCGCGCCACCCACGATCAGGGGCTTTCAGTGGAGCTACCGCTGGCCATCCAGCTGGAGAAGTTCACCATCGACGAATACCCCCCCAAGCTCCTCCTCATCAATAGTAAGACAGGGAAGTCCATACCAGAGAAGAACCCACAGATCGTCCTTATCGATAAGCACTTCCAGGAAGGCATGCTGTCGCAGTGGCGCATCCGTGTACACAAGAACTATCCCCTCGCTCCCGTCATCACGGCCGACACGACGAAGTACGTGGAGTGGGGCTCATCGGGCGCTGTGACGGCACTCCTCGTCGAGGCCCAACCGATGAAGAATGGCAAGGAAGTGGGCAAGCCCATCATCGGATGGGTCACCTGCGGTAGCTACCTCTTCCCCTTCCAAGAGCTCAAGCTCACGAAGGACCTGAGCCTCGTGATGGCACGCCGCGAACCCGAGCGCTACGCCTCACGCATCCATATCTATACGCAGACGCAGAAGAACATCGTCGCCACCGTCGAGGTCAACAAGCCCGTGACGGTCGACGGATGGAAGATCTACCAGCTCAGCTATGATGAAGCGATGGGTCGCTGGAGCGAGACCAGCACCTTCGAGCTCGTCAAGGACCCTTGGCTCCCCGCCGTCTATGTGGGCATCTACCTACTCTTGGCTGGCGCTATCCTCACCTTCATCACAGCACAGAAGCGCCGCCGCTAAGTAAAGACGATCTGAGTGTAGGGGAAAGTCCCCTACCCCGAGCGTGCACCGCTCAATGGCTCACGGACAAGCTACCCTACCCTTCTGCTATCTTCACCCCCAACCCTATCAACTCTATCCTCGTGACTTGGGATTCCTTCATATTCTTCGCTATCCCTGCCCTCCTTCTGTGGGCGGGTGGTGCTGGACGGCTTGGAAAAAGCGTCCACTCCCGACCTATCTTCTCACCGCTGCAGGGCTGCTCGTTTTACTTCGCCTTCATCCTCGGGCTGTGGATGTCGCTGGAGCGCCCGCCCCTTCGCACGATGGGTGAGACCCGCCTGTGGTACGCCTTCTTCCTCCCCACGGCGGGGCTGATCGTCTATTCGCGCTGGCGCTACCCTGGATCCTTGCCTTTCAGCACCGTCCTGGCAGGGCGTCTTCACCACGATCAATATCGTCAACCCCGACATCCACAACAAGACGCTCATGCCAGCGCTGCAGAGCCCGTGGTTCGCTCCGCACGTCATCGTCTATATGTTCGCCTACGCCGTGCTGGGTGCCGCTGCACTGATGTCGGCGTACCTACTGTGGTTCAGAAGTCACCCATCAACGATCACGAGATGGATATCTGCGACAACCTCGTGCAGGTCGGCTGGGCGTTCAGCGACTGTCGGTATTCTCTTCGGGGCACTCTGGGCAAAGGGAAGCCTGGGGGCACTACTGGGCGTGGGACCCCTAAGGAGACTTGGGCTGCTGCCACGTGGTTTCGCCTATCTGGCTTATATCCACGTGCGCATCCGTTCGGACCGCTACCGCCGTGCAGCGCTCTGGGGGGCTCTTCATCTCCTTCATCCTCCTACAGATGTGCTGGTGGGGCATCAACCACCCTACCCTCGGCTCAAGGCGCCAGCGTCCACACCTACAGCTTGGGCTGGGCTCTCCGTCCATAAGCCTCTATAAAAGCATCGTCCCCCACCCGCAGCCGAGGCTGCGGGTGGGCGTTTGCTTTCAAAGCTTATTCGTACTTCAGGCGCTCCTGCTCCAGGTCGATCCGTTTGAATAAAGCGATTCACGATATCCTCATTGATATTAGCATGCTCCTTATTCAAGTGATAGAGGTACAGGCGCTGCTGATCCAAGATATTCGAATAAAAGCTCATTCGATGCGCTCGTAGAGCGGGGTCTGCCCTCCTCCTCCAGCTGCGTCATCCAGTGGGAGACCATCGACTGCAAGTGCTGGCTATCGCAGATGAGCTCACACATCTCGTTCTCTCGGAGATAGCGTAAGCTGACATCGGCAAGGCCTTTGCGTATGATTGACTCGGTCTCTTGCTCGGGAGGTAATCATTGAAGGCAGGGGAGCTTCATCCGCTCGATCAAGATAGGCAGGGTGAGCCCCTGTAGAAGCAGGGGTCACCAGGATCACGACGAAGGTGATATAGATGATCATCGAGCGCTCTGGGAAAGGCACCCCGCCTCAGTCATCATCGGGATGGAGAGGCGGCGGCCAAGGACACGACACCGCGCATGCCCGACCAGCCCAAGACGAAGGGAACGTGCAGGGCCATAGTAGTTCGGGTCAGCCACCTGATGAATCTCCGCATAAAGAGCGTGGTCACGACTGCCCCATAGCTGCATACCATACGGATGAAGATCAGCACCGCTGAGACTCAGAGAGCCCATACCACGTCGCCGTGACTAAGCTCATCCCCTTCACGCATACCAGCCACCACCTCAGGCAGATCCAGCCCGATAAGCAGGAAGACCAGACCATTCAGCAGGAAGACAAAGTTATGCCAAAGTTCCATCCCGCTCAGACGCGAGACTACTATCCATGAAGAGGATATTTCCGGCTGCTCAAGTACAAGCCTCCAGATACGACAGCGATGTACTCCCTGATGCTCGACCTCTTCGGCAGCGATGATACATGATATAAGGCGATATCAGGTGAGAAGACCACATCGATCTTCTCATCGGTAGGCGGGTAGTGATGTAGCAGATCATCACCCAAGCCTACCAGAGCCCGACCAATAATCCCCCACGAGCATCCACACGAAAGCTACCAGCTGCTTGATACCGAGACAAACTGCCCCGTACCAGCGGCAGCGAGGCCCACGCGCATGATGATCAAGGAGCTGGCATCATTCGAAGAGGCTCTCCCCTCCAATATGGAGGAAAAACGCCTCGGCACCTTCACAGGCGCTGATCGCCTGAGCGCTTACAGCATCAGGGGCGAGACGATCCCCGAGCAAGAAGCCTAAAGCAATCGAAAAGCCGGGCAAGATAGCGTTTCGCCACAGAGCCACCACAAGCCGTGATAGAGACGACAAGGAATGCAAAGCTCAAGATAATGCGTCGCCACTTCCATAGCTCCTTCCACGAAGCGCTATGAGGCCGCTTCGAAGAGTAAGGGTGGGAGGAAGATAATAAAGATCCATTCGGGCTCCACCTTTGATTTGTGGCATCCCTGGGCACCAAGCTCAGCACCAAGCCGGCCAAGAACGAGGCAAAGATAGGATAAGCGATCTTGATCTTATTCGCCAGCATGGTCAGCATACAGATAATGACCACCAGCGAGATGAAAAATAGCGTTTCAAATATCATCTATTCGAATTCTTATGAGGGTTAATCAGTCGCGTGCATATGCCACGGACCATCAGCGAAATAAACTCTATAGGAATCCCTATGAGCGCGCCATTCTCGTGCTATCAGGACGTGATAAAGATACGGAAAATAGGCCTCACCGATAGAAAGCGGCGCGTCCCACCCGCAACCTCAGCTACGGGTGGGGACGCTAATCTACTCTAGTAATAAACTCTCGAGACTTCAGATGAGACAGCCTATTCAATATATAAGAGACAGGAAGCTTTATATTAATCATCAAACATGTCCTCACTAAACAGGGTTGGCTCAACCGAAAGGGCCTCCTTCTTCTTCATGCGTGTACGATGAGGCATTTGCTGAGAGTACCATTGACCGACATATCAAAAACCTCCAGAACATTATAGCTAGTTGATTTAACATCTCCATCAGCATCTACCTCTTGAGACACTTCAAGATGACAGCGAATTACGCTCCCATTTGAGAACATAAACTTTCTCTCCCACAGCTTTGAGAAAAGCATTATCCGATACTGCAAAAGAGATATCCTTCTCCATATAGATCCCTTCCATTTTCGCCGGCCCCTGCTTCAGGACAGGGGCAACAATTTCAATCCGGCATTAGGATCTTCGAAAGGTTCAATTTCATTGGACTCATTGAGATAATCACTAAACTTTGCTCGAGGCACTCTTCTTTCAGATATAAGACTTGAGATAGGGACTATCTTTCACTTCAAACCCTATCTTTTCAACAGTTGCTACTGATTTTGCTTGACGATAGAACTGACTTCTTCTCTTTTCAAAGGCCTTTTCAATCTTCTCATTAAAATGCACGTTCCGCCTCTTCTCTTCTAAGTCCGCTTTTTCTTCCTCTAAGCGCATTTTCTTCACCTCGTGCTCAAGCTGTTCCTCTCTTTTCTCTTCAGTCTTTAATAGTTCATTGACCCAGTGATTAACAATAGTCTTGAATCCCTCAGCTAATCCAGGTGTCATTATCTTTCCCGACAATGTAGGTAGATACAGAAGATTAATATTTTAGTATAGGGTACTAGTGCAATAGCCTTGAGATCCAATCATCAGATAATCAATGACACCACCTTTCTTTTCGTTGCTATAGTCTTAATGTCAACCTGAACATCTAGTTGCTTTGCAACGAATTCAATCAACCAACCAACTCCTGACTGAGGCAGTAGAAAGCCTTGGCATCTATGGCGTGGCTCATCACTAAGATAATAGTGAATTTCTAGGGTTTTTCGTATCAAGTAACCCGATACTCTCATCCACAATAGAGACCTTTGATTACATCGGCGAAGCCAATGCTCCTGCACTATGCTCCTGAGTGGCTCGTCTCTGTGTTATTTTCCCTTATGTAGCTGGCGTTTTGATTATGGCGCATGGTTTAGAATTACCGACCCTACGAGCATACGAAGAAAAGCCTCTGGTTCAAAAGCTATAAATTAACATGGCACCACTCCTCCTCACTTGTCATTCATCCAGCTGTTACTACGGGCCGATCATCACATGAAATTTCGGTGGATCGCAGGCTGTCGTAAAGATGACGATGCTGGGAGTACGCACACCTGGCATCGTCTCCCCTCCAATGAGCATACCATCCATCATAGAAGAACACCTATCCAGATAGACGGCATCTGCTCGGCCATCGAAGCGAAATCCGCTTTTCGCTTCCCCCCTCCCTCTCGACCTATCGAAGGAGTACCACTCGCTACAGAAGCCATACCATGAGGGTCATGGCTGAGATAAGCACGCTGCTCTGCCTGCAGCTTCTTCACCAGCCGACGATTGCCCTTAGCTTTCGCAGCCTTCAGATCCTTCTCTCGCTGGAGTGCCGTCACAAAGAGATCAGCCCGCACCCCACCAGAGAAGCCGGCATCGCACCCCGAAGCATAACCGCCCCCAAAGCCATAGGCAGCGATGGGGTCATCGGGTGCGATCTTGTAAGTCTGCCACTGCTTCGTCTGAGGTGTATAAGTCATATAGGTGACATCGGCCTGGACTCGTTGATCGGACTCATCTACTCCTGTGAATGATCCCATAACCTCTAAGTACGGGATACTGGAAGAAGTGCTCGCTTTCATCCTGATTCGTCGTAGCTACGAGCTTGAGGAAAGGGCTATGCGGATAAGGCGTCTCCTCACGCCACTCCTTTTGCGGACGCTTTGAGGTCGAGAGACAGGACGGTATTGGAGAGCTTACCGTTCACACGGCCCCGATGAGGTAGAGCACATTCTCTATGCGAGCTGAAGCCATCCCACTACGAGGCTCTGGCAAGCTGGGTAGCGGAGTGATCTCCACGCCAAGGCTATCGCTCAGCTGAATCATATAGGCGTCACTTAGGTCTCCCGCAGCAGACTGCCCACCTGCGACGATGAGCTTATCATCATACCGCTGGAAAGGCCGCATAGGCCGTTGGGTGGGGCAAATGCCCTACGAGCTTCCACCCCATATCCAGCTCCGAAGCCTTTGTCTCACAAGCAAGATTAAATGCGCCAAGATAGTCGGCAATATAGATCTCGGAATAGTAGCGCTTTGCTCCACCCTCTCGTGCTGGGCGGTCGGGGAAGTTACACCCACCAGCCATCACAAGTTGCCCCAGACGTGGCTCTCCCGCTATATGTCCCGACACCCCCTTGGCATAGGCGGGGTCCAACTGAGGCGTCTTGGCTTCGAACATGCGATAATCCTCTTGCGCCTGTGACGTGCCGTAGCTCCCACCCACCGCAAGCAGGAAGAGAGCCATCAGTCGCACTCTATATAGTATGCTATTCATCATTGTCTATTCACTCTTTAGCCCGCAGGGACGGAAGTCCTCACCGTGATTTGGTAGCGTGAAGATAGGAGTAATCGCCTGCATAACCATAGGCGCGGTGAGCGAACTCCACGGGGGCAGTTTTTCGACCAGTACTGGTCAGCGCTCGGACCAGTACTGGTCACGTCACGAACCACTACTGGTCGATATGAGTAACCACTACTGGTCCGAGCGCTGACCAGTAGTGGTTCATTTTACTCCATTCTGAAGTCCTCTTCCAGATCCCTATTTAAAAGGTGGAGAGAGGAGGATACAATAAGCATCCTTTCATCTTGGGAAGGGGCTTTTTCTCCTTTAGAATTAGACCTCACTAAGCCCCCCAAAAAGGGGAAGGCTATTCCTCCACTTCGAGAGCTGAGATGAATCCTGGTACGATGTCACTTCAGTCACCGAGGAAGGGTATTTGGGGGCGGAGTTGCGATTGACACTATTTGACACCAGTGCAGAATTCAGTGGGCATGTAACGCATCCACTAACGTTATCTCATCTATCAAGGCTCCCAAATGAATAAATCTATATCACGACGTGAAGAAGAATAAGAGCCAAGCTATTGTGTAATAGCCTCTTCTTGGTATCTTTGTTCTACTCTTAACATCCCACTTAATGCTGGCGTACCGCTACCATCCGTCCGCAGAGGATCCTACAGCACAGCGCCAGGTTTACTACAATATAGCTGATGACATACACACCATCACGTTATCTGGCTTTGCTGGCACTGGCACTTGAGACGATGACCCTGTCAGCTCAGTCTACTCACCGCGTAGCTCCAGCTCAGGTAGTCCCCCAGAACTGGCACCGTCACTATAGCGATAGTCTGCAAGGGATGCGCTCTGACGAGGCGCTCCAATGGCTCATCCAGCGCTATGGTCGCCCACGCACGATCCTCGTCGGGGTCGTGGATACAGGGGTAGATACTACGCTCACCGCCCTTCGCCCCAGTCTATGGCTCAACCCCAAGGAGCGCCCCAATGGACTTGACGATGATCGAGACGGCTATGTAGACAACCGCTATGGATGGAACTTCCTCGGCTCCCAAGACGGCTCACTGGAGCTGACCAGCGTAGGCACGGAGGCTTACCGCGAATACAAGCGTCTCTACCCCAAATATAAAGATATCACCACCGCCCCAGCTGGCTTCGAAGAGGAATGGAATTACTTCCGTGAGATGGAGCGTAAGACGGGCATCCAGAAGTATCGTCGACTCTATACTCACACGGTAGCCAAGGACAGTGCTTACCGACTTCTCGATGCCCATCTACGCCAGCTATCTGGCGCACGCTATGATAGCCTGCAGCTATCAGCCTTAGACAGCCTTCCATTAGAGGGTAAGGCTCTGGAGGAAGCAGGGGAGCTCATCGGAGCAGACCTGGTGAAGGCAGGGGGTGAAGCTCTTTGGGTCAAGGTCTTCGCAACTCATCGCACGCGCCTTGAGCAAATGGAGAAGCGCCTCTCTGGGATAGAGTATGACCTCGACAAGCGCACCCTGCTTGGGGACCGCATGGAGGATGTACAGGATCGTCACTATGGTAATGCGAATGTCTCTGCCCCTGGGGCTGACCACGGAACCTTCGTCTCCTCCGTCATCGCATTGCAGCCGCAGCCCGACTCCCCCTTGGCAGGGGTCTATCCTGCGGCGCGCCTCATCAATATACGAGCCGTACCTGACCAAGGAGATGAGTACGACAAGGACGTGGCTTCTGCCATCTATTACGCTGTACAGCAAGGGGCCAAGGTGATCAACCTCAGCCTCGGTAAGGACCTATCCCCATCAGCAGACCTCGTACGCTCGGCTCTTGACTGGGCAGCAAAGCGAGATGTAGTAATCGTCCATTCGTCAGGCAACAATGGTCGTGATCTGGATGCCGCTCCCATTTATCCCGAGGGAGTAGGTCGCTCAGGTAAACCTCTCGCCAACTACCTACGCATAGGAGCCAGTACCAAGCTCGGCACTCGCGCCTCCTTCTCCAACTATGGCAAGTCGGTCACCCTCTGTGCCCCAGGACAAGAGATCTATGGGCTGATGGCAGGCGGACGCACTTCTCAAGAGGAGGGGACGAGCATAGCAGCCCCACTGACAGCAGCTGTCGCAGCTATGATCCGAGCCTATTTCCCTCGGCTCACGGCACCTCAGGTCGTGGAGATCCTCCATACTACAGCACGACAGGGGCAAGTACCCATCGTTGATGCCCTCGCGGCCGTACAGCGTGCCGCTAAGCTCTCGCACCGCCACCCCACACACACAGCCTCTAAGAGAAAATGAACCATCAACTCCCCTATATAGTAGCACTTGCTATCTCACTCACCAGCCTCTCCACGAGTACACTACGGGCACAGGTAGACTGGAGTATAGTGAATCGTAGCACCGAAGCACACCTCCGCCCCATCCTCTCACAGCGCACTCCGTTAGCAAAGTGGATAGGACAAGCTCTATCTTCTGCTACCATAGCCTCAATGCTGAGGGGAAGCGCACCTACTACCTCGTCAATACGGAGACAGGTAAGCGCGAGCTGTTGCTCCCCTCACAAGTCGAGTTCGTCCGAGCTTATCAAGCCTTCTCAGGCGATTCATCACTACGAGCAGACAGTCTGGAGCTGGCTTCGCTAAGCTTTGAGGGAACACAGACCCGTCACTTCACCTTCCGTGGAGCCAAGCAGAAGTACTACCGCTACGACCGCAAGACGCAGCAGTTTGCCCATGCCGAGAAGCCTACTAGCACATTTGAGCAGCCACGGACCTCGCGCACCAAGCAGTCTCACCCCCGCTATACCATCTATGGGAAGGGGTACAACCTCTACATCAAGGACTCCTCGACAGGTGAACTCCGTCAGCTGACCTATGAGGGCGAGGAGGCGATGAGCTTCACCACACAAGCCTCGGAAGACACCCTCAGAACGACTCCACGAGGGGCATGGTGGGGAGATGTCTATCTGGTAGAGTTGCAGGACAATAGAGGGGTAGAAGAAATGACTCTCGTCAACCCCATCACTAAGCCTCGTCCTCGCGCCAAGACATTCCGTATGCCGATGCCGTTTGACAAGCACCTACCACAGACACGCCTCTACCGCTATGATGCGCGCACGGGGCAGGGTGAGATGGTATCCGAAGTGAACCACTTCGAGGGAGGTAGCGTATCGCTACAGCTCCGCCCGACAGAGGGAGAGGTCCTCTTTACACGCCGCTCTCGGATGGCAGACACGCTCCAGCTCTGCCGTCTTGATGTCGCCACAGGCAAGAGCCAAGTGCTCATCACCGAGGCCATCCAGCCTCATATCAATCTATCCCTCACTGGCTACCGTCTTCTCAGCAATGGGCAGATCCTATGGTGGAGCGAGCGCTCGGGCTACGGAGCTTACTACCTCTATGATCGCAATGGACGACAGCTACGACAGCTCACCTCTGGACACGAGCTGGTAGCAGCCAGCATCGTCCATATCGATGAGAAGCGAGGGGAACTGACCTTTATGGCCTATGGCGGAGGCTCAGGCAACCCCTATTATCGCAAGTACTATCAAGTCGGTCTTAATGGCCAGGGGCAGCGCTGTCTCACACCTGATGATGCGGACCATGAACTGGAGCTGGCTCCCTCGGGGCGTGCAGGTCTCTTGACGACCTCCCGCATGGATCTACCTCCACGCTTCTCCAGCCTATCACTGGATAGTCGCTCGGGGGCACGACTCTTTGACAGCATCCCACGCTCACTCTTGGAGCAAGCTGGCTGGCAGGCTCCAGAGTTAGTCCGCGTACTTTCGGCTGATGGTCGCACCCCGCTGTATGGTGTACTCTATCGCCCTATGGTGATCGATCCGACTAAGCGCTATCCCCTGATTTCGAATGTCTACCCAGGGCCGCAGACAGACTTAGTCCCTCGTGCCTTTGCACTCGACGATAATGGCAACCAGAGCCTTGCGAACATGGGATGCTATGTGCTGAATGTGGCAGCGCGCGGCAGTAGCCCCTTCCGTGGTCGTGACTTCTACTGCTATAGCGTAGGGCAGTTACGAGATTATCCCTTGGCAGATGACAAGACGGCTATCGAGCAAGTCGCTAAGTCACATCCTGTAGACCTTGACCGCATCGGCATCTATGGACACTCTGGAGGTGGCTTCCAGGCTATGACAGCTATGTGCACCTATCCCGACTTCTATAAGGTAGGCTTCGCTGCCTCGGGCAACCACGACAATAATATCTACATCAATTGGTGGGGAGAGGTATTCCACGGTAGTCCCAAGATCCCCACGACCATCGAACTTGCCCCTCGCCTACAAGGCAAGCTCATGCTCACCGTCGGAGGGATGGACAACAATGTACCACCCGCCTCGACCTACCGACTGGCACAGGCACTCATCAAGGCTGGCAAGCCCTTCGAGTTCTTCCTATTCCCTGATGCACGCCACGACTTAGAGAGCCCCTACTATACGGGCCTGCTGCGCCGATTCTTTGGGAGAGCACCTGCTACGCCTGTCATCGGAAGACCTGCAGAAGATTACCTATAAATAGCTCTACTCTCGTGTGGTTGGGATGCTCCGATAGTCCCCAAGGTAAATGCACCAAGGCTTCGGACCTCCCTAAGCCCCATACAGAGTGATCCCATAAGCTTCTTCAAAGAGACCACTGGATCAGCTCATTCAATAAGCATATATACAGGAAGCATATGAATAAAAAGATTACGCTCTTGGCCACAGCGCTAACCCTCGCTGTGCCGCTGGGACTTAGTGCCCAGCAAACGACGGAGGTAACCCGCAGCGATCAGGTGACTATCCGTGTGACTATCGTGGATGACACGGGGACACCGCTACCAGGTGCCAGCGTACGCATCCAAGGCTCTAAAAATGGAGCAGTATCCGATGCTAAGGGTCAAGTATCCCTTCACGCACCTCGAGGCTCAAAGGTCATCTTCTCCTTCATCGGAATGAAGTCCCTGGAGCTTATGCTGGATGGACCCCTCACAGGGCCGATCAAAATGGAGGCACAGCCGTCTGCACTCGACCAAGTAGTCGTCACAGGCTACTCAAGGACCTCAACCCGTCGCTCCGCTGGATCGGTAGCGACTATCAAGGGGAAAGACCTACTGACACAGCCTCTCGTCGGGGTGGATGCCCTCCTGCAGGGTAAGCTCGCAGGGGTAGATGTACGTGCTATCTCGGGCCGTCCTGGACAGACCTCTGAGATCCGTATCCGTGGGATCAATACGCTCACGGGGAACGCCTCCCCTCTCTGGGTCGTCAATGGGATCCCCCTACAACGTGACCTCCCCGCTTTCAACTCCTCGAAGTTCTTCTCTAAAGACTTCTGTGATCTGCTGACCGATGGTATCGCTGGTCTGAATCCAAACGATATCGAGTCCGTCACGGTACTGAAGGACGCTGCAGCTGCTGCTATCTATGGATCACGTGCAGCCAGTGGGGTCATCGTGATCACCACCAAGCGCGGTGCAGCAGGCAAGATGCGCATCAACTACTCGACGAACCTATCCGCCATCTCGCGCCCCACTCGGACGCTTGACCTAATGGATTCGAAGGAGAAGCTGGCATGGGAGCAAGAGCTATGGGACGAATTCTCTGAGCCCCGCCACGCACAAGGTCTCTCCTACCCCGTACTGGGAGCTGTCGGACAGATTCGCTCAGGCTATGGACGCTATGCGGGCTGGACGAAGGAGCAGCAGGATGCTGAGATCGCTCGCCTCGGAGAGCATACTACCGACTGGTTCCAGGAGCTATTCCGCCCCAGCTTCTCACACAGCCACTACCTCTCTCTTTCGGGTGGGTCAGATAAGAATCGCTACTTCGTCTCGCTCGGGTACCTTGATAATAAGGGGCTGCTACGTGTCGATGGCTATTCCCGCTACACGCTATCCTCGAAGCTCGACATCACGGCTTCGGATCGAGTAAAACTCGGGCTGTCGCTGGATATGTCTATGCAGCGCACTAAAGGGCCATCATCCTATATCGACCCCTATACCTATGCCTTCTTTGCCAATCCCTATGAGCGAGTAGATGCGAATGACGAGACCTACCGCAGCCTCCGTGTAGCAAACAAAATCTCCGATCCAAGCTATCCGATCAATGGCTTCAACATCAAGCGCGAGCTGGAGGAGACAACGAATAAGATCACGAACTTCTCGGGTACTGCAAATGCCAATATCTCAGTGCGCCTGCTGGATGACTTAAACTTCACTGGAACAGCTTCCTTTGGCTATGTGGGAAATGACGCAGAGAACTACAATGACAAGAGTAGCTACGCTGCTTGGCTCGACCGCCGCTTCGAGGATGAGAATACGCCTCGCACCTATGCCTCGCTGGCACAGTCACAGGCCTACAACCTGAACTATACCGTCCGCGGGCAGCTGAACTGGTCACCGACCTTTGCCAACGACCATCACCTCTCAGTGCTGGCTGGGTCTGAGATACGCGGTCACTACGCCAAGACGCAGTATGCGAAGTATTACGGCTATGACCCTGAGACGGGGAACTATGCCACTCCCATCTATCCCGAAGGTACCAAGATAGACTACACCAAGCTCCAGACTTATGCCACAGCGCGTGATGGTCTGGGAGGTCGCTCTATTGGTGAAGATGCCTTTGCCTCATTCTACTTCTCATCTACCCTACAACTACAAGGCGAAGTACGTAGCAAGCCTCGACAGCTCGTATCGATGGATCAAGCAACTTCGGGAGTAAGGAGCAGTTCAACCCCACAGGATCACTGGGGTTAGCTTGGAACGTGGATAGAGAAGGCTTCTTCGATGCTCTGCGCCCGCTATTCTCCAGCCTAACCATTCGTACTGCAGTAGGCTACACGGGGAACATCAACCGCTCCGTTTATCCACAGCTCATCCTCAACTACCTGAACTCCTATCGTCAAGGTGACGGTGAGAGCTATCGTATGGCGCGCGTAAACGACACGCCCAATCCTCACCTGCGCTGGGAGAAAGACTCGAGATGCCAAGGTGAGCCTCGACCTAGGGATGCTCTCCGAACGTCTACGCCTGACAGTAGAAGCCTATGACCGCTACACGTCGGACGCTGTATCATCAGCACTCGTCGCTCGCACCACGGGCTTCGCCACCCAGAGCTACAATACCTCGACGCTGTCCAACCGTGGGGTAGAAGTCACGCTCTATGGCGCACCTATTCAGACGAAGGACTGGCGACTCTCAGCCACGGCGAACATCGCGTACAACCACAACAAGCTACTTAGCTACGACTCCCCCTCCTCTGGGCTGGTCGCTGGCTACTATGTAGGCTACCCCTTGGGATCCCTATTCTCAGGCAAGCCTGATGGTATCGATCCCGTGTTAGGGATCTACCGCTACCAGCTCAGACCTGATGCTGATGCCCTCGACCCCAATATACGTGCTCAGTCAAGGAACTATCTATTCTACAGAGGGCTACTCCGCGCACCATACTCGGGCGGGTATAGTGTCAACCTCGGATGGCGCAACCTGACGCTGAGTCTCGGTGGGTCATTCCAGATCGGAGGTAAGGCGACTGATGACTTAGACTATCCTGCCAGTATGCAGACTCTTGATAGTCCATCGTCCGTCATCGAGCGACTCCCTTCGATAGAGAGCGATCTCTACCACCATCACCTCAATGGTCGTCGTGACGTGCGTGAGCGCTGGACTCCGACGAACCCACGTACCGATGCACACCCACGCATCATAGACCCCTACGGTGAATTCCTCGGGCTATCAAACTACGGTCCCCGTGATGCCTCGGTGACACGTGCTACCCGTATGCAGGATCTATCGTTCCTCCGCCTGGGTAGTGCTACAGTCAGCTACTCGCTCCCAGCGGAGTGGGTCAAGCGTCACCTACGTGTAGCATCCCTCTCCTGCTCCTTCTCGATGAGCAACCTACTACTACTGACCAAGTACAAGGGGATAGATCCAGAGACGCCTGGTGCTGTCTACCCTATGCCTCGCTCCTACACCTTCGGCCTCTCAGTAGGTCTCTAATCGATTGACAATGTGATTGTATGAAGAAGACAACCTGTTTACTTCTCCTGCTTACCGGCCTCTTAGCTGGATCGACATCATGCAAGAAGTACCTAGATATACGCCCCTACGGGAAAGTCATCCCTAAGACCCCAGAAGAATTCGCCTCACTACTCCACTACCGACTCGATAGGATAGACCGAGGAGAAGGCTCTGATGGCATCGTAGGCAATGCTACTCAGCTTGCTCAGTGGGATGGAGGCTATGGCGATGACTTCGAAGCCAGCCTGTCACCCACGGTACTCCCGATCTATATCGGCGGGTACATCGGGTCGACATCAGCCTATGCTCCCTTCAATGAGTGCTATGAGATCATCCGCGACTGTAACCTATGTATCGAAGGGATCGCTGAAAGCAGTAGCAAGTCTGGGCGCAATACACTGGCAGCAGCTTATGCCCTGCGTGGTGCTGCCTACTATCGCCTAATTCGCTTATACGCTGATGCCCCAGAGGCGGGTCGCACGACACAGCAGTTGGGTCTCCCACTGGTACTTCAGGTAGATATCGAGGGACGCCCCCAGCGTGCCTCCCTACAGGAGACCATCGACCAAGCTGAGAGCGATCTAAAGCAAGCGGTCAAGCTCGGAGAGGAGCTTGCGATCTATCGCTTCACTACCGACGTAGCCCGTGGCTTCCTATGCCGCCTCTATCTATGGAGTGAGCAGTGGGCTAAGGCCGAGCCTATAGCTCGCCAGTTGCTCGCCAGCTACCCGCTAACTTCAGGCGAGGACTACAAGAAGGCGACTACCGAGCATGTAGGAGACCTCGTCGGGGAGCAACTCCTCAAGGGGGAACGCCTCAGCGCTGTAAGCTTGGAGTACAAGGATGCTAAGAGCAATATCCAGAAGCGTCCATTGAGCACGCGCTACCTCGACACTTACCCCGAGTCAGAGCGTGCTACAGATATACGCTACACCGCATGGATAGGCAAAGGCCGAACGGTACAAAAGGATTTCTTCGCGGGCTTACGCTCCTCAGAGATTCAGCTCATTCTCGCCGAAAGCTACTACCACCAAGGGAAGACGACGGAGGCATTGGCTGCTCTCAATGAACTCCGCAGTAAGCGTATCTCCCCCTATACTCCGCTGACAGAGGCGACACTTCCTCTGCCTGCGGTAAGTGAAGCCATACAGGTAGATGCCACGGGGAAGGCCCTGACGCCCCTAATCTCTGCGATTCTTCGTGAGCGACGTAAGGAGATGCTACTTGAAGGCGACCGCTTCTTTGAGCTCAAGCGCAATGGGGCCCCCGAGCGCCGTACGCTGGCAGATGGCTATGCCTTCGTCACGAAGTCCTATATGTACACGCTCCCACTCCCTCCTCTGGATGTATTCCTCTCTAACCTCAAACAGAACAAGAATTATGAAGACTATATTTCGCAGTAAGGTCCTCCTATCTCTGCCACTCTTAGGTATCGTCTCCCTGCTCTCATGTAAGGGCTACGAAGAGGTCCCTCCACGAGTCAAGGAGGATATCTCTAAGCGCGTCTATCGTGTCCCCGACCCTACGCCACTGACACCCGAAGAGATAGCAGCTCTCAAGGAGATACAAGACGAATACAAGAACAATAATAAGTAGCTCAAGAGACTATGAAGACCCGCATATTTAGCGCCCTGACGCTCTTAGTGCTACTGACCACCCTACTCTTCTCGGGCTGCCGTAAGAGCACGCCCGAGACGGAGCTATTCGTCTCTATTGAGCAGATGAATTATACCCTCGGGAGCCGTGGCACGACCATCACGCTACAAGCTACCAGCGCTCCGACGACTGACCTCGTCATCCCCTACCACCTCTCTGGAGAGGCGGTACGTGGCACGGACTACGAGGTCAAAGAACAGGCCTTCGTCCTAAAGGCTGGACAGACAACCGCTCAGCTACAGGTCACACGTCTCGTCGAGGGTGACAAGGCTCGCTCTTTCAGCATCGTACTGGTCCCCCCCACTACGGCGAGTTACAAACTTAGCCTCAAGAACTTCGCCCATGTGAATGTCCTTGGGAAGGCCGTCTATCAAGTCAACTTCATCACCGCTACGGGCACCGTCCTAGCAGAGACGACCTTCGGACTCCGCGTCACCGTCGGAGCCAGCGGCCGCTACCGCGTCAATGAGCCCACGCAGCTGGGGGTCGAGGTTGACCCCTCCAGTACGGCTGTCGAGGGGGTACACTTTGCCTTTGCAAAGGGGAAGGTGGTCACTGTACCTCGTCGTGATCCCCAGGGGCAAGGCTGGTTTGCTATCCGTACGCTGAAGGTAGAGCCTGGACACGACAAGCTCGTACTGCGCGTGACAGAGCGTGATGGCTTTGCTGAAGGGACGGCACGCCCCACCCTCACCCTCACATTAGCTGGTCCTGAGGACTTCACGGGTTCGTGGACTATCAAGTCTTGGGCTAATGAACAGTACCTGGCTGACAACTACTTTGTCGTCCCCTCCGATCTGATTAAGATCAACAAGACGGATCGCATGGTACTGACCCAGTCCGCTGATGGCAAGAGCTACGATGCAGAGCTTGACTTCAAGGATGAGCTCGCCCAATACTTCGGACAAGGCAAGCGTAACCTCCCCGTCACAGGTGAGCAGTCCATTCGTCCCGAGGATACGGGTGTACGTGCTGGCTATGGCATACTACTCTTCGCGGGTGCTAACCAGAGCTTCGATGCGGCTCAGCCCGACAAGGCCGATGTACCTGTGGCCTTCCGCCTCATACCGACCGAGGAGGGCAAGAAGCCTGAGCTGGAGGTATTGATTCTCAAGTTTAAGCCCAAGGCAAAGAGCTGGGCAGACTTCGCATCCTTCCTCCCAGACGACACCAATGGCTTCATCCGCCTGCGTTTCGTCCAGGAGTAGCAATAGCTCCACATAGGGATAATCAATAGAGTAGCCCCCGCACTGATATCAGTGTGGGGGCTACTTTTTTTTAAGAGACATAGGGAGAAAGCTACCCGCAGGAAAAAGTTCTTCTATCCAATGGCGTAAGAGCAGCCTCTCGGGAGGGGGTGCTACCGACCTATATTGGTCGGAGCAGCGACCTATATAGGTTCGCACACCCCACTCCTACGGGAGGATGTCGCACCCCGTCGGAGAGCACTCGCCCCTAATATATAGAGAGACTGTTGCCGAGAGTCCTGCCCTCTATTTAGAGTGCTAAGGCTTCGCACGTCCAGCTCCCCGATATACCTCTTCGAAGTGGTACGCAAACCCTTCGCCTTATCGCACATATCCCTCTTATTCAGCGGAGGGAAAAGTGCCATTCTCATCAAGAAAAAAGCGCCTTCCCGTAGTGGTATTTCTTCTGTCTATGTACGTAGTCTTAAAGACCAGGCACGTAAATCCAAATATCCACGTACGTAGATATTAGAGCCACGTACGTAGCCCAAACTTATCTGCCACTCGTCCACAACTTTTATCCCTACGCAGAGCAACAACCTACATATAGGTCACTTCACAAAGCTATACGGAATTAGGCCAAAGCTATACAGCTTTCTTCACCATCCTATACAGCTCGACTCACACCCCCATATACCTATATATAATGTATAGGCGAGGAAAGGCGGGAGAGGGGGCGAATGAAGGGATAAAGAGGGAGGAGAAGAAAGGCGGGGAAGAGGCGTATTACAGCAGGCGAGGAAGGGCTTTTCAGGGAGAAAAGGGGCTATTTCACCC
>BNJS01002124.1_pt1 | contig 20627 bp, 16 predicted proteins | sample 8540461 | NCBI WGS metagenome assembly BNJS01 (sample SAMD00202454, study PRJDB9452) | human saliva metagenome | isolation source: human saliva | place: Japan | reverse complement strand
CAGGTGCAGTATGATGACCCTATCCGCAATAAGGAGAACATCTTGAAGAAGTAAGTTCGAACAATACTTTCTATTAAACCCTAATCGACCATTAGCCCACAATATTCTAAAAATCTGTTCAAGTTCTAATGCCGATATGGGTATAAGCTCCCAAGGAGGATATGTCAGCTCGTCTGATATATCCTCTTTTGATTCTGTACTCGTTATAAATTAGTAAACTAAAAGGAGGAAAAAAGCCTCACCCTTCTAACCCCTCTCCTACAGAGAGGGGAGTGCTGGGAACCGTTTGCTTAGGAATGACTAAAAGTTTGGTTCTTCCGTTAAATGGATAAATATATCCATTAGCTATATATAAAAGGGATAAACTATAGGATATAATGTAGAAAAGGCAAATAAAAGATTCTTCCGTTAAATGGATAGATATATCCCAATTAGCTATATATAAAAGGGATAAACTATAAGATATAATGTAGAAAAGGCAAATAAAAAGATGTCTATCCATTAGCATTTCTTTCTGTCTTCTACAAACAACTTATTCCCTTAGTAATTGAGATTTGTAAACTAATTTTATGCAGTTCAAAACCAATACATGCTCTTTTGGCTTTTAAAAGACGCCTAATTAGCTTGCAAAAGATGCCCTTTAAGACGCTTACTAACGCCCTTTTGAAGTCCAATTAAGCACCTTTTGAAAACCACCTTTGCAACGGCTTGACAGTAAGAGATTTATGAGGGTGCTAAAAGTGTTTGTTTTTAGCCCTTTCCCTTGTCTTTTCTTTAACCATTTGTCAATATATTTCCTACTGCAGTATTCGCATTTAATGATTGAATATGCGATGTTTTATTTACTCATTCTATGAAGATAGTATCACCTTGTATATAATATAAAGGTAGAGCAATTAAATGTTTGTGACGTATTCAAGGATTAATATGGTCATAGAGTTGCTGGTGAGGGGGCTGTAATGTGATGAGTGATTAGTAAGTAATGAAGGTGTTTGGGTAGTAAAGCTTTTTCAATTGTCTTAATTAGATTGTAGATTAAAAATACAAGTTATATGCATAAACTTACATATTTGATATTAATAAGTTTTTGAGTTGTGTCTAAAAAGCAGGTAACTTATGTGCTTTTTAACATGAAATGCGTCAACTTATCGACTTGTTTATTTGTTAGTCTAATTCTGTTACTGAGATTTTTAAGATAGAAGAAAATAAGTTAATGCTAATTGCAAAAACTGTATTTTTATAATGTGTAATACTTGCTCCTTTTTAATACTATCTTTTAGAGTTGAAAAAGTGAGTTTTTATATCTCTTTTTAATCAGGTTTTACCTTAAAAAAAGCACTCGAAAAAGTATATTTTTTTACACTTATCACGTAACCTTATTAGGATTAAAGGAGTTAAGTCTTACTTTTGCACTTAACTTATGTTGTGTTTTTAGTTGTTTATTTTAGTTAGATTTTGCGGTTTTGAAAAGCCTCTTTAACACGAAAAATTACGTAATTTAAGAATGTCAGATTCGTAAAAACTTTATTAGTTATTTTTATCAATAGAAATCTAATTGTATATGATTTTTGTATATCTTTGCTTCGTCAAACTTTATGTTACACTTAAAAATGCGTATAGTATATCTGGATTTTGCTATAATAATTTCTTATATATAAGGAGAGATTTTTCGTAAGTTAACTTGCTATATCTTGTTACATCTTCAGATAGAACTTGGCTCGATGCATATATATAGAACTTATAGTTCCTAAAAATTAAATTGAAATAACCCAAAATTAGAATGAGTATGAAAAGTTATTTGAAACCGTACACAGCGTGTACAACAGTTGAGAATGAAGGCTACTTGTTAGCAGGAAGCCCTTCGGCGGAAAATGATGGTTTCACTCACGGTGGTGGTAATCAAGGTGGTGGTAACAAAGGGAGGTGGTGGATGTGGAGATTGTGGTAATACAAAAATCCAAGTAAGTCTACTCCAAAGTCAGTAACAAATGGATTCTTTTTACTTCAAACGAAGAATAAAAAGTATTTGTTGATTAATTACTAAAAACTTAAAATCATGATAATTAAAAGTCTTTACTCTTTATTGCTTAGTGTAGCAGTTCTTGGTCTGATATCTTGTTCATCTGAGAATAATGAAGAACATTTAGCAACTGCAGGTTCATCAACACGTTCGTTTGTTGTGTCGCAGGATAATGCTCCTATGACACGTACAAATATCTCACTGACGGATGGAATTACATGGAATGCAGGTGACCGACTCTTTGCCTATAATGTAACAAATCCTCAAGGATACGATTACCTGACTGCTATTAGTGATGGCCGTAGATCTAATCTTAAGGGCGATATCCATTGGAAAGAGGGTGATGAGTTAGCCCTTTTCTATCCATTTAGACATGTTTATAGAGAGAACATGGGTAAGGTTGATTTAGGCTTATCAGAGAATACACTCTATCACAAGGGCGAGCTTGTTGTTCGTAGACAGAACGGAACAATGGTGAATCTTAGATATTTTGATTATGCATGGGGTAAGTTGAAGAATGTCAATACAGCTGGTAAAGATGTATGGGCAAACTTCCGCTTGCAACGTCAGTACACGATTCTATGTCTTAAAGTTGTTTTTGAAGGTCAACCAGTGAGCGATATTAAGCATGTAACCCTTCAGAACGTTTATGATGAGGCTACGTTTGATCTTGCTACAGGTAAGATGACTTATGAGAAGCCTAAAGGTAACTTGAGGATAACAGCTGATACTCCGTTAGAGACTTTCTATGTAGCACTTTTCCCAGATGATAAGTTCAAGCCTACCTATGTTATTGAAACTGTAAGTGGAGATAGGTATTATGCTACTGTCGCTGAACCACTAAATTATCAAGCGGCAAAATACTATGAGTATACTATTAATGCTACTAAATCACCATGTCCATGGGTTGATATTGAAGGAAAGAGATGGGGAAAGTATAACTTGCAGTATGATCCTTGCACAAGCGTAGAGGGTTGGGTTCCAGGTTATAGACTTGCTAAGCAGGCTTGGGATTACTTCTATACTAATTCTAATCCATTCAACCTTTGTCCAGAATTCCTCCCACGTGCTTTCAGTACCTCTGCTTTCGACCACTTCCGTTGGGGTAGTATTGCAGCTGCGAACAATTACAGCTACGATTATTCACGTTATCACTCATACCACATGGGCAATCTTCAGGGTGTGATTGAGAATAAATGCTATGGCGACCTTGCTTACTATGCTTCTAATGGTCAGTGGGTGATGCCTACAAAGGCTGACTTCGAAAAGCTGATGGCAAAGACTGGTGAGTATGTAGGTTATTATCAAGAGGGCTGCAACATCATCGTTGGTGTGCTCTTCGACCCAACCGTTCCTGCTTGCAATAAGGGTAAGGTACTCGACAAGAACGGCTGTATTATTGGTAAAACAAACTGTCCAAATGGTATCTATGTCGGTAAGTATTACGAGCGCAACACGCGTATGAAGAAGTTCTCTAAGGAGGATATTGATAAGGGTGTGTTCTTCCCATTCGCTGGTGCTTACACTGAGTACAACGATTGTGCACCACGTCTCCAACGTCCAGGCGGTCAGGCTTACTACTGGACTTCTAATGCGAATAGTTGTAACTATAAACAGGCAGCAGCTTTCTCAGCTTACTACATGAACAATGGCTGGCTCTATCCAGGTACTGTTAACGGCTGCGGGAGTGGTAACAATCCTAAGTACAATATGTATAGCATTCGCCCAGTATGCGTTAACAGCGATTCTAAAACACAGCAGTCACAGCAAAGCCAGCAGACCCAGCAAACAAAGAAGGGATGGTAGTCGACTTTGTTAGTTGACAAGTTTAGTTAAATCATAGCAAGTTGATGAGTTGTAAAAGACTTATCAACTTGCTTTTTTAAGGAAAGATAGGAGGGTTAATCACTCAAAGATTTAACTTAAATCTCGTTCATCAGACACTTTGTTCTCAAAAGTTATCAAAAATCTGTACGCTACATTTCTGTTGCTCTTTGTGCCTTCGGCACTTCTATGACATCATTCTATTCATCTGTGTCATTTGTGAGAGAATACTTTGATAGAGTAGCTATTTCTTTATTTTCTCACAGACAGCACAGATAAACAGAGTCTATAGGACGCACAGAAACCTAAAGGTTATTGATGACACAGAACGTTAAAACAGAAATTCAGCACGAGCAACTCGTTTACTTGCTAACTTGTTACTAAAAAGAACTTTGTTCATCTGTTACTTTGTCTTTTATTTACTCTGTTTTTTATTTACTCTGTCTTTTATTTACTCTGTCTACAAGCAACTGGTCAACTTGTCCACTTGTTAACTCGTCAACTATAAATCTGTGAGAGGATGCAGCACCCAGCGTTATGAAAATCCCTTACAAAATATTAAGTAAAAAGGCTAATAAAGAACTAAGAATGGAGAGTTTTTGGGGCTATTGTAAATCGCTTTCAATCAAGTAGTTGCGAAGGTAGTTCTCAAAAGGTGCTTTGTAAGGGTTCAAAAGGGCGTTAGTAAGGGGCTTAAAGGGCATCTTTAGCAAGCCAAAAGGGCGTTAATTCCATTCGAATTAACGCCCTTTTGATTTTTAGGTTATGAAATTATCTGACAAGAGAAGATGTGTCAGTACATCTTATTGAACCTTTGTGAATTCATAAATCAGATAACGTCCTGTAAGTGGAATCCTTGTGGTTTGAAAGGTATCATAATATGGTATTACGGCCTATATGACAAAAATGTGCTTAAAATCCTTGTAACTATCTAATAATCATTATCTTTGTTCTATTTATATTTTTTTATGGCAAAAATCTGCTTTTTATTGTGGCTCAAAAATCGACTATAAAACGTGGTCATCTTAATGGTAGTCAACGCTGGTATTGTAAGTGCTGTAAGAGGAGCTTTGTTGGACATAATCGCCTTACCAATACCATTGTCAATAATCGTTATTCCAAGGGTAATCTAACTGTCAAAGATCTATCAGAGGAGTACGGAGTTTCAACCAGGACAATTTATAGAAAACTCAGTAAATCTTATAAAGAAGAACTTCCCAACCTTCTTGTTCGCCCTGTAGTGGTTTTTAATGGATGCCACCTATTGGGGACGTAATTTTGGTGTCGTCATCATGAAGGATTCATTGTCTGGTAATGTACTTTGGTTTAAGTTTATCAATAGGCATGAACGTCTTGAAGACTATAAGGAGGGCATAAGCTACTTGGAGTCACTTGGATATACCATTCAAGGGCTTGTATGCGATGGTTTTAAGGGACTTAGGCAAGCTTTTCCCAATTATAAATTCCAATTATGCCAGTTCCATCAAGTAATGACTATAAAGACAAAACTAACTTCAGGCGTAATGGACATTTGGTAGGCTGAAAACCTCTCGGGTTTTAGTAATGGACATTTGGTAGGCTGGTTATTCCAGCCTACTTTTTTGTATTTATGAATCCATCTATAAACTTCTTCTTGTTAGCTTCATTCAATCCATTATGATTATGTAGTGCTCTTTTAAGTTGTGAGTTAAATCCTTCCAACAGGTTTGTTGTATTAGGTATTTGCATATTCGGATACTCCTCACACGTATAGATCCATGGCAGATGTGTCTTAATAGAACGTCTTGCCGTTCTCAGCCTTCTGTGTGTATAAGTTGTCTTACCCGAGATTAGGAGAGTTCGTTCGTTTAGAAACTCTTTCCATTTATCACACCATTTATCAAAAGCGGTTATAAACTCTTCTTTTCTCATAGAGAACATCCTTCTCATTAATGCTAACAGTTCAACGCCTGCAGGCAAATGTGGGTTGTTAGTAAGGAGTCTTCTAACTATCTGAAATTGGTGAAATTGACACATTTGTACGGGACAGAAACTTATAGCTTGTAAAAAGTCCTACATGCCCATCACACACCACTGCTTTTATCATAGTTCCACGCTCCGCAATATACCGAAGTCCATCAAGATAATCTCTGTTAGTTTCGTTTTTGACAAACTTGCGATAGAGTATTTTGCCTGATGAAGCATCCTGAAACAGCATCACACCAAATGTCCTGGAAAAGTATGTTGTATCCAATATTATTACTGCAGATTTGGGGTAAGTAGCAGTAAAAGCTATCTACTACTAAGCTCAACCTACGTCGTATGGTTCGTTCTGAACATTTATAAAGAGTGGATAGATCAGATATCGTTCGATTTGCCGTCAGATAGTCGTTCCATAGAGAAATATTATTTATACGCAGACCACCTTGAAATTGTCTACCACAATCCTTGCAGGAATACATCTGAACAGAACGGCGATGCCCATTCTTTTTAACATTTGAGCTATTACAGAAGATACAGTTTTTTTATTCATAGATTTTCAAATGTTGCAAAGGTAGTAAATAAAAGAATTCCGAGAGGTTTTCAGCCTACCAAATGTCCATTACGCCTCATTTCATGAGTAATCGGTAGAAATCATAAAGTTCAAAGCTCAATGTTCAAACTTCAAAGGATAAAAAAAAGGAACACTCTTGCGAGTATTCCTTTTGTGATTCCGACAGGATTCAAACCTGTAACCTCTTGATCCGTAGTCAAGTGCTCTATTCAGTTGAGCTACGGAACCATTGTTATGGTTGCAAACAGATAACAAGTAATTTGTCATTTCTGAATTGCGAGTGCAAAGGTATTGCTTTTTATTGGTTCCACCAAATGTTTCGCAATCTTTTTTATTATTTTTTTTATTCATCATCTTGCAATGTGGGAAGGGAGATGTGATAACCCACTGCAATAAAACGAATTAAACAGATTGCAAGGAATGTCACAATAACTGTTATTGGAAGTGATAAACCAAGTGAAAAGAGTGCCCAATAGATGAGTCCGCCTGCTACACTCGCCACAGCGTAAATCTCTTTGTGGAAGATTACGGGTATATTGTTCAATAAGACGTCACGGATAACACCACCTGCAACACCAGTGATACAGCCCATGATAACGGCTACCCAGAAGGGATGACCTAAGGCGATAGTCTTTTGAATACCGGCAATGGTGAAGAGTGCCAGACCGAGCGTATCGAAGACAAACCATGCATTGTTAAGGCGTTGAATCCACCTACGCGACAAGATGACGAGGAAGAGCGCAAGCCCCGTACAGAGAACGTACATGATGTTTGCGGTCCAGAAAGGGCGCACTCCTAACATAGTGTCACGAATCGTACCGCCACCAATAGCGACGGCAAAGCCACAGACATAACCTCCGAACCAGTCGAAGCGTTTCTGTGCGGCATGGCGGATGCCCGATATGGCAAACGCAAATGTTCCGAGAAACTCCAGTATCACCTGAAGCGTACGGACAAGATGTGGATCAGTGTAGATCATATTTGAATTTAAAATAGCCCCACCCCGACCCTCCCCAACCCTCCGAAAGGAGGGTGCAGATAGCTAAATGTCGCCCCGTCCTCCAAACAAATGGTCACTGAGCGAAGGGAAGTAATGGGAAGGGGTGTAGATAACTTTGGGTAGTACTCTAAGTTGATGCAGCTAATGAGCATAGCTTACATGGAGGGATAAGTAATTATAATATGTAAATCAAATTTCTTTATTACTCCACAATGAGAAGATAGTCTTATTAGACCACGATAAGAAGATAATCTTATTACTCCACCAAGAACATACAGCGAACCTTATCCTGTTTGCCTCCTCCCCTTCGGGGAGGGTCGGGGTGAGGGCTTCTTCTTACACCACGTTCTGTGGTTCCCCTGCAATAAACTGCTTAATATTCTCAACGCAGATTGCCATTAGGCGTTCACGGGCCTCACGTGTTGCCCATGCAATATGTGGAGTGATAAACGCATTAGGCTGACGGAAGAGTGGATTATCTGTGCGAGGAGGCTCCGCAGTCAGCACATCGGCACAATAAGCACCGAGCTGACCACTCTCAAGAGCATCGGCAACAGCCTGCTCGTCGATGAGTCCGCCACGTCCGGTATTGATAAGGATGGCACCACGACGTACACTCTTCAGTGTCTCAGCGTTAATCATACCAGCGTTCTCTGCTGTTAAAGGACAATGCAAGCTGATGACGTCAGACGTACTGAGCAAGCCTTCGAGGGTTGTCTTACGAATACACTCTGGCAGGTCGCTACTGTTCTTACTGGTGCAAGCAGAGATATCCATTCCCATTGCATGTGCAATCATTGCCACCTTCTGGCCAATATTGCCCAAGCCTACGATACCGAGTGTCTTACCAGCGAGTTCCATAAGTGGCGTGTCCCAGTAGCAGAAGTCCTGCTGCTTGCTCCATTCACCACGGCGCACAGCCTCAGCATAATGGTCGACATGTGTAGTTGCGTTCAAGAGAAGGGCGAAGACGTGCTGCGCAACGCTATCCGTACTATATGCAGGGATGTTGCATACGACGATACCTCGCTCACGTGCAGCCTCAACATCGATATTGTTATATCCTGTTGCTAACTCACCGATATACTTCAATTGTGGCAGTTGATCGAGCACTTCACGGGTGATATTTATCTTATTGATAAGAATACCATCCGCATCCTTAGCTCGTTCAACAACTTGTTCCTGACTTGTGCGCTCATAGATAACGCACTCTGCTATTTCCTTTATTGGCTCCCATGAGAGGTCACCTGGGTTGACTGCATGGCAGTCGAGAATTGCTATTTTCATGCTTGTTGGGTGTTAGAACCTCTCCCTCAACCCCTCCCCAAAAGGGAGGGGAGTACCTAACGGGGTACAGTTTGGTAGGGTTTGAGGCACTATTTGGTTGGGGTTGGGTACAATTTAGTGAGCTTTCGCTACATATTATTACTATCATAAGGGGAGACATAGGGAGATAACACTCCATTAGGTGCTCCCCTCCTTTGGAGGGGTTGGGGGAGGTACCAACTCATCCGGCATATACTGCTGCTCGACATAATGTCCTGGATAATCGTGTGGATACTTATATCCATCGCTATAACCGAGGTCTTTCATCAGCTTTGTTGGTGCATTACGAAGGTGGAGGGGAACAGGGAGGTTGCCCGTCTGTCGCACTAACTCTATCGCTTCATTGATAGCTTTATACGCTGAATTATCCTTCTTCGAGCGAGCTAAATAGACCACCGCTTCCGCCAATGGGATTCTACCTTCGGGCCAACCTATCTTCGTCACAGCGTCAAAGGCTGCATTCGCCAACAATAAGGCGTTAGGATTAGCAAGTCCGATATCCTCTGCCGCACTGATTACGACACGTCGCGCAATAAACTTTGGGTCTTCACCTCCCTCTATCATACGTGCCATCCAGTAGAGTGCTGCATCAGGGTCGGAGCCTCGAATCGACTTGATAAATGCCGAGATAATATCATAGTGCATCTCACCATCCTTGTCATACGCTAACGGATTCTCTTGCAGTCGCTCTTCCACCATCTTATCGGTAATCACGACATCGTTGCCCGATTCGGCTGAAATAATCAAGTCGAGGATATTCAGTAGCTTACGCGCATCACCCCCACTATACCGCAGGAGAGCACTCGTCTCACGCAGTTCGATATTCCGCTTCTTCAGTTCCACATCCTCCGTAATGGCTCGATGCAACAGCTTCAGCAAATCGTCTTTCTCCAGCGACTTCAGCGTATAGAGCTGACAACGAGAGAGCAACGGACGAATCACTTCAAACGAAGGGTTCTCTGTTGTTGCACCAATAAGCGTCACCGTTCCCTTCTCTACCGCACCCAAGAGCGAGTCTTGTTGCGACTTTGAGAAACGATGGATCTCATCGATAAAGAGAATCGGTGAAGCGGAATTAAAGAAACGACCGCTCTGTGCTCTTTCGATAACGTCGCGCACATCCTTCACACCACTCGTCACGGCAGAAAGCGTATAGAATGGTGTCTCTAAGCGATTAGCTATAATCTGTGCTAACGTAGTCTTGCCCACTCCTGGTGGTCCCCAAAGGATAAACGACGCAATGCGCCCCGAGTCAATCATACGTCGGAGCACAGCCCCCTCACCAACGAGGTGTTCCTGTCCGATATAATCGTCGAGCGTGCGTGGTCGCAATCGTTCTGCCAATGGTTCCATATCTTTTCCTTTCTTTGTTGTTACAAAAGTACTGAATTTATCTCATAATAACAAAGAATGAAAGAAAGTTCTTCTGAAATATGGAGCGATAAAATAAGCCTACGACATAATAATTAACATTACAAAAATAGGCGTAATGGACATTTGGTAGGCTGAAAACCTCTCGGAATTCTTTTATTTACTACCTTTGCAACATTTGAAAATCTATGAATAAAAAAACTGTATCTTCTGTAATAGCTCAAATGTTAAAAAGAATGGGCATCGCCGTTCTGTTCAGATGTATTCCTGCAAGGATTGTGGTAGACAATTTCAAGGTGGTCTGCGTATAAATAATATTTCTCTATGGAACGACTATCTGACGGCAAATCGAACGATATCTGATCTATCCACTCTTTATAAATGTTTCAGAACGAACCATACGACGTAGGTTGAAGCTTAGTAGTAGATAGCTTTACTGCTACTTACCCCAAATCTGCAGTAATAATATTGGATACAACATACTTTTCCAGGACATTTGGTGTGATGCTGTTTCAGGATGCTTCATCAGGCAAAATACTCTATCGCAAGTTTGTCAAAAACGAAACTAACAGAGATTATCTTGATGGACTTCGGTATATTGCGGAGCGTGGAACTATGATAAAAAGCAGTGGTGTGTGATGGGCATGTAGGGACTTTTTACAAGCTATAAGTTTCTGTCCCGTACAAATGTGTCAATTTCACCAATTTCAGATAGTTAGAAGACTCCTTACTAACAACCCACATTTGCCTGCAGGCGTTGAACTGTTAGCATTAATGAGAAGGATGTTCTCTATGAGAAAAGAAGAGTTTTATAACCGCTTTTTGATAAATGGTGTGATAAATGGAAAGAGTTTCTAAACAGAACGAACTCTCCTAATCTCAGGGTAAGACAACTTATACACACAGAAGGCTGAGAACGGCAAGACGTTCTATTAAGACACATCTGCCATGGATTCATACGTGTGAGGAGTATCCGAATATGCAAATACCTAATACAACAAACCTGTTGGAAGGATTTAACTCACAACTTAAAAAGAGCACTCACATAATCATAATGGATTGAATGAAGCTAACAAGAAGAAGTTTATAGATGGATTCATAATATAAAAAAGTAGGCTGGAATAACCAGCCTACCAAATGTCCATTACGCCTGAAATGAAGAACTTATCCTTTGAACTTTGAGAATTGAACTTTGAACTTTATGATTTCTACCGATTACTCATGAAACGAAGAACTTATCCTTTGAACTTTGAGAATTGAACTTTGAACTTTATGATGTGAGTATTAACCCTTGATTTACCAGTTGCTTGTAGCGATAAACTTCAGTTAACAGTAGTAATCATAATTATGAATTGTGAATTATGAATTCTGAATTAAAATAGTAATCATAATTATGAATTGTGAATTATGAATTTTTACTTGGGGTATATATAAAAGAAACGGCAGAGCAATTGCTCTTCCGTTATCTCCGAATAACCACCGTCTCACGACGACAATATTTCTACAATCTTTACCTAAAAATATAACTAAAAACCCTAAATCTATTACTAACCTAAACAAATCTTCTTTCTGAATAATAATCCTGAGCAATCTTAAATACCTGTAAAGCTCTAAACCTTAGTAACCAGATATATTTCTCTTGAATTACAATGCAAAAGGTATAGATAATATTCATATTATCAAAATTAAACGACGAAAAATATCAATTCATCGGACAATTCTTGATATATATCAAAGGCGATGGGTTTGTAGCCTCACCCCCAACCCCTCTACCAGCCTCACTCTCAACCCCCTCTCCTACAGAGAGGGGAGTGTTAAACAGCTTGCCATTGAGTATAGTTAATCGTTTGCAGTATTGGGGTAGCTAAATGATATTCCTTATTAATAGGGGTATCTCGTTAATCACTCCTCCCTATGGGGAGGGGTTAGAAAGTGAGGGCCAGTTGGGAGTGGGGCTGCTTATTTTCTCCTTATCTCCAACCTCATCGGATCCTGTATATTCGCCTTTGACTGATCAATTGCAAGTAGCGTTCACGGAGCGGACCGACCCTTACATTCTTTCGTGCGCGGACTGATGAGATAACCGATGAGGGGTTGCAAGGCTCGCGCACATGAAGTACCCTACAGATATGGCGAACAATTGTTTGGAAGTCCATCGGGCGACCACATCTATCTTTTAGCGCACCACTCTCCCAAACCATGTGAGCCAGTTCGATGAGGTCACACTTCAACCCCGTCCAATACAATCCTTCCTCCTCGCTTCTATTGATCAAGTCATAGAAGTTGTCAACAATCCTCTTTATCAGTCGGTCTTCCTCCTCTTGTGTCCAAAACTGAGCAGCCTTTATTACGATATTAACTTTCTTATCCATTGGTCTTAGTGTTTTTTGTTATAGAATAATGGTTTTAATCATCTACCACCTTATTTTATTCGTGACGCAGTGTAGGTCAGTAGGAGAAGTCGTCGGGTGGCGTTCGCATCGTCCCCCTATGGAAACAGTCTACTGGGGAGAAGACTGTTTCATGAGGTTGCTGCAAAGTTATAACTCAGTAGCGCAGTATATGTTCAATGGCAAAACTTTTTTCTTTAAATAAAACTAACGAAAAGATGGTAAAACTAATTGGGCGGTATAAGATAAGTAAGCTACCTTGAAAGTTAGGCGTTGGTCTATAAAAACTACTGAGCAGTGAAAAAGAACGTGGATTATAGTAGATGTGAAGGGTAAAGCATAATGGTCAGTAACACTCTACTTTATCCCTGCTTGGTATCCCTGTTTTCTTCAAATAGACGCATAATTCTATAAAAGATAGCACTTTATAGTCTTTTTCTCGTATTACCTTTGCATCTGAAAGTTAAATAGGTAAGTTTTTATTAAATAAAGGATAACGTATGAAGACTAATCAGAAGCAGGAGTATTCTTCTCCTCGTATGGAAGTTATAAGCATAAATAACGAATCATTATTGGGTGGTGCAAGTGTTGCTGCAGAGGATAGTAATGCTTTAAAAAGAGAAGATTATACAACACCCTCTGGAGGTGAACATAACGGAGGTGAGGCAGAATGGTAGAAAATGTTCTCACATCAGGAAAAGAGGGTGTGTCAAAATGCAAATTAATAACTGACAACTTTCAAACTATAAGTATTTTTCTTAAAAGCAAAAGAAAAGACCATTTCCTTACTCAAAAATCGAGTACAGAAATGGTCTTTTTAATATTTTTTTTAAACTGTAGGATTATCAAAATGGTATTTGTATTTTGACACACCCTCGCCTTTTTTGTTCTTATGTTACTTTGTCTTCTTCACAAGCAACTCGTTAACTTGTCAACTTGTTACCTAAAACATGTTCCTCTGTTACTTTGTCTTCTTTACAAGCAACTCGTTAACTTGTCAACTTGTTACCTAAAACATGTTCCTCTGTTACTTTGTCTTTTTCACAAGCAACTTGTTAACTTGTCTACTTGTTAACCTGTCCACTCGTCAACTTGCAATCACTTCACGAGCATCTTCTTGCCATTGCGGATAATAACACCCTTATGGCTCTTGCTAACAGTCTTGCCAGCGAGGTCGTAAGTAGTAGCTGAATCGTTCTGGAAGATAAGCGCGTGGATGCCAGTAGAAGTCTTCTTAACCTCTGTAGGAACGAAGGTTGAACCAGCATCCTTACCACCTGTCCAGTAAGCGAGGTTACCGTCAGCACGATAGTTCAAGCCGAAGCCCTCTGGATTACAGATATAGAAACCTTCATCATCATTTGGGCTTATTGTCACAGTCCAGTCACTGGTGTAGCCAGCAGGTAGGTTGTCAGCAGGCAGAAGGGTAGCGTAAGTGTTACCGCCAGCCTTAGCAGAGCCCTTTGGAGAAGCCGATGCGAGGACCATTGTAGGACCCATTGCCTTGTTGATGAGGCGGAAACCGCTGTAAGGATTACCTGTCAATGCCCAAAGAGCATAATCAGTAGTGATGTAAGTCTCGTCAATGAAGTAAACGTTAGGTGTATAGTTTCCTGACGAAACCCATCTTGGCTGGTTGCTCACCTTGAGGTTATACCAAGTAGTGTCGGCTGGTGTAGCCACCTTCATTGGGGCTGTCCATGTAGCATTAATACGTACTGTAGCAGGCAGACTTGTGATTGTCTGCTTGTCAGCTGTCAGTTCAACGTAGTCTCTTGCAAGTCCTTCAGGGATTGTCACAGCACCAGTCTTCGCACCATTGACAACGGTTGAATAGACAAACTCATTGTTGAAATAAAACCTCGTAGGTCAAAAGATGTCTTTGCATCAATGAAGATACCTTCAAGTGATACGTCACCATCAATCATCTCAGCAGGGAGGGTGAAGGTTCCATCAGCATTGAAACGCTCGCGTGGAATCAGCTCGTCAACATACTGATAGGTGCCGTGGCTGATGCTATCGCCAGTGAGGTTGTAGCCGTGGCGCACCTTCAAACCGCTGAAGTTAAAGCCATGTTCAGGCTTCATCTTGATAGTGTAAGGCTTACCGAATGGGATAGAGATGCCGTTCAGCTCAGTACCATCTTCTGCAACAACCTTACCATTGAGTGCACCTTGGTAAATCTTCACATTGTCGCCATGAACATTCAGGCGCACATCGATGCTTTCACCACCATTGTTAAGGATATGGTTATTGTTCTCGATGCTACCTCCTGCGTCTGCAGAGTTCCAATCCACTTTGTAACGCATACGGTAGAAACCGTGCTGAAGGTCGCTTGGAAGGGTAAACTCAGGCATAACGAGGGTGTTACGACCATTACCAGAAATCTCTGTTCCTGCGCTGTTGTAGCCAGAGTTTTCATCCTCTCCACCGAGGAAAGAGTAAGCCAACAACTCGTTGCCAGCGTTTGGAACAATCTGACCGCCCTCTACCTTTGGCTCAAAACGGCCGTTGTTGTTCAAGTCAAGATAAACATAACTGTGCATCCAGAAACCCTTGTACTGAACAGCTGGGTTGAGTGTCTCGCCCGGTTTAGCTAAGAACGACTGCTTGCTGAGGTAGGTGTAAGCTGGAGTTGATGTGGTAATGTCGCTATAGAGGTTGAATGTCTGGTCGCCAAGGCTGATACCCTTGAGTCCACGATCAGTACGTGAGCACTTCGCATCCTTGCTATAATTCATCGGATAGTCCTCACGATTGGTTGTTGTGAAAGCCTCGTTGTTTACGACGATATTGTCGATATAGGCAAGGAAATCATCTTTCATACCGTTGGTGTCCTCACAATCGACAACAACTACAAGACTATGGATTTCGATGCCACCTGCTCCCTTAACTGGGAAAACGGCATCTACCCATTTGTTTGGCTCAACCTCTCGTGTTGAAAGCTCCCAGAACTGCTCTGTGTCAACGCTCTGACCCTTACGATCCGTACGCTTTCCAAGTCCGATAAGCATCGTACGACCTGCCTTGGCTTGTGAATCATCACGTGTACGTACTTTGCTTCTTTGGTCAAAGCGAATGGCTGCTTAAGATCGATGCGTGCACCGAAAGTGTTTGAGCCAAAGCGTGAACGCTGGAAGCCCAACACATTGTCAGAAGCATTTGGTGTAGCCTTCAGTATCTCGTCGTAGTTTTTATCAATATTGCTTACTACTTGCACGTTTCCTTCCAATACAGCAGCTTGTTTGTTTTGGCTGCGGAAAGGCGACTTATGCCAAGTGTCGTAGACTCCTAACGACTTATAGTTCTGATTTTCAAAATCTATTCTAACCTCTTCTGTGGTCTGTGCATGAAGCAAAGAGGTGCAGAACAACAAACCACAGGTAGCTAATATATTCTTTTTCATATTGTTTCTCAAGTCAAACGATTAATAAATTGCAATCTCACTCATTACAGGACAAGCCTTAGCATCCTTGATATGAACGCGGATAGCCTTAGCATCAAAGCCTGAACCATAGCTGTTTGAAGTACTTCCGTTGAGCGGAATGATACGCTTATAGCCGATAGTGGTCTGCTTTACTTTGTTAGCAAGTGGCTTCCATGTGCTGCCATCAGTGGTATATTCGATTGAGAAACTCTTTACACGCTGTCCAAGTCTTACATACTCTTGCAAGGTTACGTAGCGAACAGTCTGTGGGCTGTTCCATTTGAAAGTAAGGGTAACATCCTTTACATCGTCCTCTGCTGCCCAATAAGTATCTGGATTCTCGTCAATGAGGTTGTTAACAACGTAAGTACGTGTCGCTCCGTTGCTGCGTGTGTTAGTAGCTTCAACAGTAGCAGTCTTGGCAAGATTGATATTGAAACGGCTCTTCAACATAGTACCAAACTCCTTCAAACGTTTTACTTGGTTCTCAGGAATCTTACCACTTTGGTCTGGAGGGCAGTTCAAAATGAGGGTTGCATTGCGACCAACGGTCTCTAAGTACATCTGGAATGTGCGTTCTGCCGACATTGGTTGACAACCAGGATGCCAGAACCAACCTTTGTCTGTAAACTTAGCATCGCTCTCGCCAGGGAGCCAGAACCAACCATTCTCTGTGCCATACATACCATTGCGCTCAGGAGCAAAGCCACGATTCTCATTAGACCAGTTGGTTTCGCCTGCCCAACCGTCCTCGTTACCAATCCAACGTGCCTCACCACCGACACCCCAAAGGATGATATTAGGGCTGAGCTTATGGATAGAATCACGGAGGTTAGGTACGTCATAGTAAGTTGCACGGTCAATATTGATCTTTGTGTATTTACCACCATAGTAGCCATCGCCACCATTCGCACCATCAAACCACATCTCAAACTGGTCAGAGCCATACTTTGCAAGCTCCGCACACTGCTTCAAGAAGACGTCCTTCACATAGCTGTCCGTACCGTAAAGACCACTGTTTCGGTCCCAAGGAGATACGTAGAAGCCATATTTCATCTTCAAATCCTGTGCTGCTTTAGCAAAGAGCTCAGCGATGTTTACCTGTGCGTTAGGGCTTGATGAGTTCGAACTCTTATGATCTGTAGTCTCCGTAGGCCACAAGCAGAAACCATCGTGATGCTTCACAACAGCAATACCGCCCGTCATACCAGCCTCTTTCACAGCCTCTAACCACTGTCGTGGGTCAGGCTTTGCGGTTGGAGCGAAGCGGTTTACATCTTCATCACCATTACCCCATTCCTTACCAGTATAGGTATTCATACCATAATGGAAGAAGGCATAGAACTCTGTCTGTTGCCATTTCCACTGACGGTCAGTGGGTACAGGGAACACTGGACGTGGTTCGTTCTCCGCATTGGGAGCGATTTGCGTCTTAAGGGTCATAACGGTATTGGTCTGAGCAAAGCTCGTAGCCGATGCCGTTAAGGCAAGTGCAGTAAGCACACCGTGTAGAAATCGGTTGTTCATATTAGGTTTTTTAGTTCAGCAGCACTTTAGACGTAACATTTTATAAATATTTGATTGACAATGTTTAGTTTAGGTTTTTTGTCATTGCGAGCAACCTGTTTACCTCTGTGCTGCTATATCAGGCAGCAAGTCACTCAAAAGATGGTCGCAAATATACAGATTAATTTGGATATCCGTGTAATTTTGGACTATAATTTATTTAAGATACCATAAAATCTCGACTAATCATCAGATAATTATCTGTTCCATCTCTCCCCATCCTGCTTGCTTATTGCTGCTCCTTCGTTTCGAAATTCCTTTACATTCCCTTTCGTGTTTTATGCCTTAAAAGAGCGAAAAAATACCTTTTTACTCGCATTTGTAACTAACATATTATCAAACACTTGCAGACTCGTCTTCGAAAAGGTGCTTGCTTAGACTTCAAAAGGGCATCTTTTGCAAGCCAAAAGGGCGTTAATTGAAAGCCAATTAACGCCCTTTTAATTTCCTGCCTTTGAATTTTATTTACAAAGTTCTACTCTTTTATAGAAACAGCATAGCAACAAAACTCTTCTTTGCTCACATCAAATCATTCAAACCTAAAAGTCGAGAGATAAACAGAAGACCTTTGCTGACTTTGATGTTTGAATAAGGATAATAAGGTGTTGATACCAGCTTTTCTTAAAAAAAATGTTATCTTTGCAATGAAATAATCCAAAATAAGATGGCAGTAAAAACGGCAAAACAAGATTTAACTTTGAAAGCTTTTCCTGAAGAAATAACAGAAGATGGGGTAAAGATTTATGGGGAGACATCTTATGAAAATCAGATGGCTGTTCTTAGCCATTATCTACATAATGCAGAGGAAACGAAGAAACCAAGGAAAGAAAAGAAGAAATTATCTTGGCTATTCGTAGTTTCTTGCAACGTAAGAAAGCACGAGAGAAAAAGTCTGTTGTTGATAATTTGACGGATGATGAAGTGTGGGCTGTTGCCGAAAGACCAGCAGAGTATAGTCTGTTTCGTGAATTCTTTCAAGTGCCTTTTCCTGCTCCCTGAAAAACCAAAGTTTACCTTTATAGACTTGTTTGCAGGTATTGGTGGCTTTAGAATTGCCCTACAAAATTTAGGAGGTAAATGTGTTTATTCTTCTGAGTTTGATGCTAAGGCACAAGAAACTTATCTTGCCAACTATGGTGAGATGCCTTTTGGTGATATTACAAAGCCATCAACAAAAAGCTATATTCCTCAAGAGTTTGATATCCTCTGCGGAGGCTTTCCCTGCCAGGCATTCTCTTTGGCGGGAAGACGACTTGGCTTTAAAGATGAAACACGAGGAACGTTGTTCTTTGAAATAGAAGAAATACTTAGAAGACATCAGCCCAAAGCCTTCTTTCTTGAGAACGTAAAGGGGCTGGCTATTCATGATAAAGGGCGTACACTTGAAACGATTTTGACTCATTTGGATAACGCTGGTTATGATGTTGTACCACCACGGATTTTGAATGCTATGGATTTTGGGGTACCACAACATCGAGAACGCATATATATTATTGGTTTCCGTAAGGATTTAGGAATAGATATAACAAAGTTTCAATATCCCGAGCCACAGAGCGTGGGTAATCTTCGTCCAAAGTTCTCCGACGTGATGGAGAAGGACGTTCCCTCTGTGAAATATTATCTATCAACAGTTTATCTTGATACGTTGAAACGGCTACAGAGCACGCCATGAAGCTGCTGGGCATGGCTTCAAGGAAACGCTTGACACTGGGATGGCAAAGTTAAGCACGCACTGTTGTTGGTGGTAAAGTGAGAGAGCGTAACTTACGCTGACTCCTCGCTTGAAGGCTGATAAGACCATTACACGTATAAAAGGTGAAGTAAACCAGAAGGTATTCGTAGAAATGACCTCGGGAGGGATTGGGAAAGCCTAGACATGCAAATTGTTGTTATAGATGCATCGAGCGCAGGTTAAAGTTCACCAAGAAGAAGTTAGTTCAATATTGGCAAAGAACGAACTTGAGTTATTAGGATTAACTATAATTCAAAAACACACAACTAAAAATGATAAAGACTGGAAAACAAAGGAGAGAGTGAATTATATGTACTCTAAACTTTAGGAAAAGAAAAGTTTATGCGGTGATATGGTGAATCAAAACAAGATTGAGAACTTGTTTTATCCAGTTCTGAAAGTACATGATGAGTAAAATATTCATTATGAACATTCGGTAGATGATGAGATGTTAATATATCAGAAGACGCAGCGAACTCTTGCGTAAGTCGGCGTCTGACTTTTAACAGGCTAATGTGTTTGACGTTATCCGAGCGGAAAAGGAACTTTAAGTACCCTGAGATTGAATAAAGGAACTTATAAAATGACAAGTAGAAATGAAGGAGAAGCATGATATCGCGATTGTTATTCGCGACCCGCTGCATGACCCAACGCTTGGTTTCAGTATAAAATCGCAAATTAGAGGTAATTCAACTCTCAATGTTAAAACAACGAACTCACCTTTTCATAGCAGGGACATACTGAAATTAGATGCGATTAATGCAATTAATATGCTACAAAACTGCAGGAGTCAAAAGAATGAGTTGGGAGGGTGTCACGAAAGCGATGGATGATGCTATCTGCTATAACAATTCTTGTTCTTATTGACAGCTGTCTGCCTCACATCATGGCTGAAGATTCTTGTGGTGGTAAGTAATCGTCAACACAAAGAACTTGGGTATGAGGTGACGGGAACAGTGCTACACAGCAACCATTAAACTATGACACTAATACACAATCAACAGCTCTACACCCATAAAGTGAAAAACTTTTAGTGGCAGCTGCTCCGGAATGGTTCCCACGCCATGGAATGGAACCCTATCAAGCTAATGGAGGCTATCTCGTTGTGGAAAGATGATGGCGATGTGCTCTGTTACCACTTTCTACGATCGTAAACTGAGGATTATCTTTACGCAATACTAAGTTAGAAACACCTCTCATACTGGTGTAGAGGAGACTAGGTAAGCTTATATAAGGAACGAAGTTACAATGAACTTTTGCTTTAAGCTAAATCTGTAAAGTGCAACAGTAGGTGATGCTGTCTTGTATGATATACGACTTGCTCCATTCATTTTTGTTTTGAGGAGTTACTGCAAAAGGCTGCATCAAACAGATACTCCCAGGTTTTGACACAGCCTGCTTATCCTTTTGCCTTTTACCTTTAGTCGCTTCTAATACC
>BNJS01003153.1_pt1 | contig 20675 bp, 22 predicted proteins | sample 8540461 | NCBI WGS metagenome assembly BNJS01 (sample SAMD00202454, study PRJDB9452) | human saliva metagenome | isolation source: human saliva | place: Japan | reverse complement strand
TTTTCGGTTTTTTCCAGTCCACCACTACCAAAATGTACTGCTGTAGTAAAAATCTAACTTCAGTATTTTATAGTTCATACTACACTTCCTTTAATATACTCTTACAGTTCTCCAGAATACTACTTATTTTTGCCTCATCACTAACTACAAGTTTCTTTACATCCAAGTCATGTATATCCACTCTACCATAACCTCTTGAACCTGCTGCACCAAGATAATCATACTTTAATAGCTGAAAAGCGATCTTAAGTGTCTTAAAGTCTTCTTCAATCTCATTTTCATTTTCTATATTGTAGATAAGGCTCATATGATATTTCATTCCCTTAACAGCTCTCTCTATCTGTCTCGGATTGGCTACACCTGTTAATCTTGAAATAGTATTTTCAAACTTTACTTCCGTTGCATCAATATCCTCATTTTCAAGTCTGTCTCTGCTCTCTTTACTCATAAAAATGTCCGAAAAGTATACCCTACCTGTTTTTGGACCGATCTTATCCGTATGACCAAAAAGTCTTTTTACCACATCCGCATCACTATTATGTTCCTTTGGTAATTCACCGTCACTAAATTGCTTTGATAACAAAGACCTAAGCTTTCCCTTTAAGCTACTGCCAGGTATCATAGGTAAATCATCATCTATATCCTTTACAACTACAGAATCTACCGCACCGATAGCAGCAAACTGTGAACCGCCACCTATATGTAATCCTGTCAATGACTCTATATACCCGCTAATTTCAAGTTTTCCAAACATATCTAATCCCTCCTATTCGTCTCTTCCACCTAAAAATTTTCTATATGCTACCAGTGCTTCCATATAGTGGCAAAACAGTATAAGTTTTTTTCTATCGTTCTTTATCTTATCTAATTGCTCAATTAGCTGTGCCTCTTCTACAAATTTCTTTACTGACGGTTCCCTTCCCGCCTCATATATCGTATGCATTTTAAAGTACTGTATTTTAGAAATCCAGTCAGAGTTTAATACATCACTTTTCAAGCGTTTTGCCTTTGTATACATATCACTAATCATAGCTAATAGCTTTCTAATCTTTGAAGTAGTCAATATTTTCCCCTTACTATTTACAAGATTACCGATTACTTTTTTTGCCTCATCCACATAATTTTCATTGGTAAGCTCTATCGGAGTTCTCTTTACTTCGACTGTATTGCTCCTACCTCTACCACTAAAGTTATCTCCACCCATCTATTTCTCCTCCTCGTTTCTTATCAAATAGCTATAGATATAGATTGCAGTTATCGCCTGTTTTGTGTCGCTATCACTAAACATCCAATCATATACCTTTTCTTTAAAATTTTTATATACTGCCTTTTCCTCTTCGTTAGCCTTGCCCTTTGGTTCCATTCTCGCAAGCGTATATGCCATTCTGGCAATATTTATCTTCTTATCTCTATTCCTAAACAGCTCCAAAAGGTTATATAAAAGACTCTTTCCCTTATCCTCTACTGTAGAGAAAAATTCACTGATAGTAGCAAACTTCTCTCCCATTACCTTATCAATAAATTCATCCCAGTGATATGAATTATCCTTATCAAATAATGTAATAGCATTCTTATCTTCAAGTTTCTTTGAATAGTCTTCAAGTTCACCGGTCTTTTCCGCCATATAAGATATGGGATACTTCGGCATATAAATGCCAAGTCCGGCTGAAACAGTAAGAGTTCCTTGTGTATACTCCTTGAGATTATTGTACAAATCAACGCCGAACTCTATAATGTCCTTCCATGCTCCTACTACAAAGACATCATCACCACCGGAGTATATAATTGCTATTTTTCTATCTGTATTTTGATCTTCACCATTTGGGAATGGTATCTCTGTATACAGGATTTCTTAGTATATTATTAATATCATATTTGAAAAACTGTGTTAGCTTCCTTGAGAATGCTGCGGACTTTGACAATGTCTGTTTATTATGTTCAAATCCTCCTACAAATGCCTTTCCAAGATTATCAATATCACCTCTAAGTACTCCAAGCCTCTTAATACCTACTCCGTCTTTAACCAAATTTTCCAGTGTCTCTGCGGCATGATAGTCACCAACATATATAGTCTTTACATAATCTTTTCCCTTATATACACCGTTCTTTGAATAGGCACGAATAAGAATTTTCTTGTTAGTCCTAAGATGCTCCTCACCATCTTTTCTCTTTATATTTTCCGCACTCAAATAACCGTTCTTGTATATAGGTAGTATCCCCTTTTCTTTATCACTCACTACTGTGAATATTTCTCTATTTAGTATATTTCTTGAAAGCTGTGCAAATCCATCACATAAACTGCAAACTCCATTCTCATTGAGATTGTACGAACTGTGACAAATCTTACATTCTCTTTCTCCATCAGTTTTTTTTTTTTTGCCATGATTTAATACTTTTATCTGACTTGCACCATATCTGCGGATTTTATTTTGTGATACTGCACCGGATACTTCTCTAAAGCAACTGCTATAAGCTCCGTCAGGCTTATTTTGCAAATCATTACAGGAGCACTCACTGTATCCACTTCCTATATACAGGTCTATTCCAAATGTATCCTGCATCCAAGCCTTTATATCAGCATCAAAATCTGCAAGTAGAGTTTTTGTTCTCTCTGTATTTGCCAATATGAAATATGCATGCCCCCCACCTGCATACAATAGATTCGCTCCGGATAATCCCAGCTTATCCAAAGCTCATCTATGACATTCTCCATAAGTATTTCAAGGTAGAATGACCTGGACCTTAGATTTTTCAATACATCTTCTTTGCCGTACTGTCCATAGATAAATGACTGTATACCTGAAAAATCCATACTGTAAAGTAGAATACTTTTCTCTTTGTAAAACTCCTCAGGACTGTGATATATATTCTCTTGTTCTTTTACCCTCTTATTTTCAGTAAAATATTCAAACAATGTACTTCCTATGGCAATGCTCTGCTTGATATGTTCATACACAGATATATCCACTTTTTCATCACTTGTGCCTAATACTGGTATATATGATGTAGTCTGCTCAAGTATTTCCAAAAATGAATTAATAAAATCCATATCCATAGTTGCATTTTCAAGTTTACCTAAAATTTTTCTTTTCATTGTTTTATAAAACTCTGAAGATGACTTAGTTACACTATCCTTTGCAAACTTTATCTTCTCACCCTCATAAAGGACACTTATATCATATCTCTTTGACTGATTATTTCCATTTAGTATATTAAATATACTGTATAAATTTCCACCCTCTTCAAATGTGAATTCAGAATCCGGTACTTTTCTTCTATCAAATGTAGCTGATATTTTATCTGCCAATCTCATTATATAGATATTTTCAGATTCTATATTAGCAGTTCCTATATTTTTCAGCATAGTATAAAATACTTTCATATATAAACTTGGTTTTTATATCATTTTTCAAATGCTATCCCCCATTCCTATTCCTGTTTTTATTCCTACACCTGAATATGTACCAAAAGTTAAAAAGCATATTTGCAAGATTTACAAGCTGCATTGGACCTTTTATAAAAATAGTTATTTCACCTATAAATCCCGGAACTTTTTGTAACATCCAAGTGAAATGATGTACTTTTAACTTATACATCATTATCTCCATATTATTTTCAAAAGCATCCAATATATCTTTCCCAAAAACTTCCATTTCACTGGATGCATTATCAAATTTCATCATTAGACTCTGAAATATAAGTCGAATGTTTGGAAATATCACATAATCTCCATCTTTTTAAATGATGTGGAGCCAAAAAGTTATCTTCAATCTTCTACTTCCATCTCTTAAATAATTTTTCCTTCACCAAATCTTGATAACTTATATTTTCTCTCTGTAATCAGAGCTTACATCATACTCTCTCCTTTATATTTTATATTTATAAGCTCCTTGTTCTTAATAACATCAATTATATTTTTCTTAGCCTCTATATTTAGTGCGTTCAATGTCCAGACCAATTTGTTATCACTCTTGATGATATATTGACTGTATGGATGTAATGTACTCACATGCAATGTATCTGCATAATTCGTATCAATATTTTCCATTATAAACCCTTGAAAGAGAGAGCCGAGCAGGTCATTTCTACCCTTTTCAATCCCCCCTTCAAGATCTATCTTAAGCGAGCTTAGCATGAAGTATCTTCCTCTCTATGTTCACTAATTCTTCTCTTAAGTTCTTCATTCATATACTCATATGAGTTCCAATCCTCACTCTTAATACTGAAATTAGTATATGAAAAAGTTTCTTTATCATATCCATGATTTGTACAGGAGTGAATTTTGTCCTGTTTTTTTATATCGTTACTGTCTAATGAAACTATATCATGTGCAGCTAAGTTTCTAACCTTCTCTTCCACCCTCCTTACATTAGACGCTATTTCATCTAAAGCCTTATCTTCTATAAGATTTCTTATAAGGTATAATAAGGATTCTGAATATATCATTCAAACCTGAACTCTTCAACTTTATCTGAATCACTATGTTTAAAACTGATACTCTTTATTTACTATTTCCTTAATACTTATATCCCTCAACGGTAGTTTATTAGATACTTTAGCTTTATCCCATACCCTAGTTCCGGAATTGTTTTTTGTGCAGTAATTATTAATATCAAGCTTAGCCTTACTCTTAAGTATAATTTCAAAAAGTTCAACCACTATAGGAGTAATTCCTCTTAAGAAATCTATGTGCTCCGACCTTTTTACCTTTATATTTAACCAAAGTGCATACTCGAAAAGCTTTCTTGCATTTCCCCGACTTTACCGGAGTTATGTCAAAACCGTCTTTTTTATAGTCATTATCCACCTTTTTCATATTAAGGTTATATCTGTTTACTGCACGAACCAACTCATCAATATAATTTTTTGTACTGTTTTTTTCCATCCCCCTTGCTACCGATAGTGCAGCTCTATAGTCATACTCATCTATATGTTTTTTTATGATTTCTTCTTTTCTAAGTCTTGATAAAGAAGGACAATTATTCTCAGTACATCTGTTTTCACCGTCTTTTTCAAGTTCTAAGTTCAACTCCCACAAAGTCTCCCAATCAGGATTATCACTATGCTCATTTTTATTCATTGCTTTCATAGGTGTGGCCACTTGAATAAACTTACAATCGTACTCATTCAAATCCTGTAAAATAACCAAAGCATTCTTCATTGCCGGAGTTCCTGATGAAATGTTTATAAACAGCTTGTCTCCTTCATGCATTTCTTTAATTATCTTGTTTATTTCATCCTCAAATTTAAATAAAAATTGATCATAGACTTGTACATTTTTAAGTTCACTGTCGTCAATAATAAAATAGTCTCATCTTCTTGTTTTCTGTTCCGCCAGTCTTTCTATGAAAAATTCATATCTATGGTCTTTCACATGATTTTCCCATATCTCACTCGTCATATACAGATAGACTTTATCAATATCATAATGCCTACATATATGTAACATTGAACCATCATACATATTGCTCTCTGATATCGGATCATTTCCTCCCAGTGGTGAAAAGTATATTCATCTTAGCCCTCCTAATCATTTTACAAAAATATTCCTTATGTTAAATATAAGGTATTTTTACCTTTTATTCAATATTGTATTAAACAATATTGAAATTTTTATTAAAAATCATTCTCATTATATTTTAGTAATAATAGATAAGTTTAGCTGCTGATTTATTTTTTATTGCTAATTTTCAAAAAAGAATGAATATGACTGCTTTGCAATAGTCTGGGTTCCAAGAAAGTCAACAAAACCTCCTACACCGGCTCCAACAAACGGTAAAGCCTTTCCTAAGTTTATTACTCCTTTGGATCCAAACTTGGTTATAAACCTAAAACCAATAAGCTGATTAATCCTAGTGAGTGCTTTACCCGGAACACTCTTTATCATATTTGTAGCCACCTTTGTACCAACCTTAATACCTGCCTGCTTTGCCAGCTGTGCAAGTGGCATACCTACAAGACAAGCCAGCACAAGAGTCTCTGTTTGGTCGCTACTTGGCTCATATCCTGCCATATATGCAACACAGGCAATCATTCTCATTTGCATATATAGTACTGTGCTTACATTCACAGACAATGTAAACGGAAGTGTTACAACACCTCCTATACCTGTAATTATACCGCTTGAAGTACACTTTATAACCTGATTTTTCATCATGGCCTTACAAGCTGCTTCTTTACTTGGATACTTCTTTATATAATCCTGTGCCATACTGCCCACGCTTGTATTCCCGATTCCAATACCCTTTATGGCCTGTTTATACACTACATCCAGCCACTTTGCTCCCTGTTCCTGTTTTACAATCTGATTCTCCATTGAAATCCCCCTACTTTTACCTACTACTATACACATCATAAAGTACAATAAAAATGCCTCGATATATAAAGGAGGTTACACCTCCTTTTTCTCCGTTCTGGACTCCAGTAGCACTTTTGCCAGTTGCATCGCCCCGAGTCCCAGTATAGCTACCGCTGCCGGCCAACCCTCCAACTTTATGTTGCTTGCTACTTCGCTACAGATGGTTTCGTTAGTTTTTTCAATGATATCGTACATAAGTTTCCTCCCTTGCCAAATGGCTAATCTATTTCCAGTTCTATACTGTGGCATACGCCACTATAGCTGCTCCTTCGCCTTCTTGGCCTTTACGACCAGCTTTGCGAGTTCCAGGATCGCCAATCCTGTATAGGCAGCTACTTTTTGGTAGCCCATCCAGACTGTCATTTCTGACAATGTCTTCCAATAGATTCTTCCCTGCTTTTGCAAATACATTCTTTTCCATAGTTTTCTCCTTCTCTTTTGCTTAATATGACTCTGATTTAATAGCTGCTGAATACAAGCCTATCTAGGCAATTATGGTCTTAATTACTACTTTTATAGCAATATATATTATTATCCTTTTTGCAACATTAACAACAAACTTCTTCATATAAAACATCCAGATAGAATCAACTACAAGTGTTTACATTTGGGCTATCTTTTTCCCTTGTGATACTACCCACTATAGGCAGTCACCACCCTCCATACTACTTTTTAGTAGCATATTTATAATGGCTCTCTTTAATTCTTCGAGATAATATCTTCTTCATACGATACCTCCAATACATCTATATAACATATCAGTTACTAAATACTTAGGATGTAAAGCTTTAGCGGCTTTTGTTTGCCTCGCTCTTTAACTTGCTCTTAGTATACTACCAAAATATCAAAAATTGAAAATTTGTAGTTATATGAGTACTTTGCACCCACTTTTAGTAGCTTAAAATAAGTGTTATAATGACTTATATAGTATTTTTACACCCACTTTTAGTGGGCAGGAGGAGAAGAATATGTGCGAGCAACGAAAAGTAGATTTTTATCCTACAAAAGAATTGTTTCAATCAATAAGAAATGATACAGAACTTTTTGAGATATTCAAGAAGGATAAGGAGCAAAACATAATGGTAAAAATATCAATGAATTTCTAAACAAGGTTCCTTCATGGATATTTTTATGATTACATAAAAGGAGTTAGAAGGTTACAGCTCTCATATTTCAAAAATTCTAAGAGATTTCCACATTGAGGAAGGTACCATCAGTGATATTATCAGCTCAATGCTGGATAATGTTGTATTTAAAAATAATATTAAATCAAATAAAAATACAATAACTCATCCATAGAACATAGATTTTTAAAACTACTAATAGATATAAAACTTTAGATATAATCGAAATTATCAATTCAAAATACTTGACTCAGAATCCTAATCTATCAGAGTATATATGTAAAATGCTAAAATCATATTTTAGTAAGCCTCTATATAGGCGTGAACAGATTATATTTAGTGATGAATATAATTCAATATCTGAGTGTTGTCAGAAGAACTGTATAAGATTCCGCTATACATATGATAATAAGACTTATACTGTGATGCCATACAGGATTTTTACCGGCAAAGAGCAGATGTTTAACTATGTTTTTTGCTATGGCTTAGATGAAGATAATGTATTAAAAAACTATTCTTTCAGATTAAGCAGAATGACCGGCATACAAAAGTTCTATTCATCTATACCTTACCCTTCAGATATTGAAGACAAATTTAACCTCACAAAGTAAACTTGGAGCTTCTTATGCTATAAATGGTGTATTAGAAGAAACTTGTGTGCTTTTAAGTCCTGCCGGAACACTGTCATTTAAGCATATTTATTTTGGCAGACCAAAGGTAGACAAAAAAGAAATTGCTCCTGATGGCAACTATAGATACTATTTTTACATCTTCTACAGAACAACTATATAGATATTTTCGCAGATTTAATCCCGGAGAAGCTATTATTGAATATCCTACAAACTCTTAGAGATAAAATAATTGCTTTTTCATGTCAAAAATCCTTAGAAGGATATGAAATTTAACAAATAATGAATACTAAAAATACGGAGTGCACTTTCACCTCCGTATCTTATAATATATAAATACATTTATAATCATTTACATAAAACTCACTTTATATATCATTTGAAAAGCTTTCTTCACTCCCTATCAGCTCTTTTGCCGCATCCGAAAGGCACTTTTGAACATATCTATTTTTCTCTGTAAAGATGTGCTAGCTCAAAAAGATTCATATAAATTGATTTAATAAAATATAAGATAAAGAATGAACATGAAATAAAATAAAAAATTTTTGCAACAAAAAGTATTCTTAAAGCGTACCCTTTATCGGGGTTTGTTTCTGTAACCTACCTCCTCCACCCCCTTATAAATCAAGGCTTTAAAAGGGCTTTGGCGTGCCTAAAATTTAACAAGCGATTTCAGTCAAAAAACTTGGAGTGCTGCAAACCCTTATTTTGCAATGACTGTCTCAAAATCACAGATTTCAGAGTATATACAGTAAACTGTATATATATAATACATAAAGTCTACAGGATTTTGTCTTAGAATTTTCTTAAGACCTCGTTATTTTACCATACAATAATACTATGGCCAAAATCTATTTTCACAAAAACCGGATATACCACACCGTCACTTTACATAGAAACCAAAAGAGACCACCTCTTTGGCAGTCTCTCTTGTCTATACAATACCTATAACAGTCAATATAATTACTTTATTCTTCAGTATCTGTTTTAGTTTCAACATCATTTTCATTAGACTCTTCCTTTGAAGATTCCTCAGAAGATGCTTCGCTCTTAGTCTCCATCTCAGAAGCCTTTTCCTCAGACTCAAGTGCCTCCTTTGCATCAGCTATCAACTCTTCCTTAATATCAACAAGGGCAGGATCGTCCTCGCTTAAGATGATTTCATCTGTGTCTACCATAAATTCATCTGTGTTTAGAGTTACACTTCTGTATCTCTTCATACCTGTACCAGCCGGTATCAACTTACCGATAAGTACATTCTCCTTAAGTCCGATAAGGTGATCCACCTTACCATTGATAGCCGCTTCTGTAAGTACCTTTGTAGTCTCCTGAAATGATGCTGCTGAAAGGAATGAATCTGTTGCAAGAGAGGCCTTGGTGATACCAAGCATTACCTGCTTCCCCTCTGCCGGAGTCTTGCCTTCTGCAATGAGCTTTTCATTCATATCATTATAATCCAGAACATCCATTGAATTTCCCGGAAGTACATCTGCGTCATTATTCTCTTCTATTCTTACCTTCTTCAGCATCTGACGCACGATAACCTCGATATGCTTATCGTTGATCTCAACACCCTGAAGTCTATATACTCTTTGTACCTCACGAAGCATGTAGTCCTGAACTGCACGAACTCCTTTTATCTTAAGGATATCATGTGGGTTTACGCTACCTTCTGTAAGCTCATCACCGGCCTCCAATACATCTCCATTTCCTACCTTTATTCTTGAACCATATGGAATCAGATATGCCTTTGACTCACTCTGTTTCATTGTTTGTTACAATGATCTCACGCTTTTCTTGGTATCCCTAAAGCTCTACAACACCACCAAACTCTGTGATGATTGCAAGTCCCTTTGGCTTTCTTGCCTCGAAAAGCTCCTCGACTCTAGGAAGACCCTGTGTGATATCTCCACCGGCAACACCTCCGGTATGGAAAGTACGCATAGTAAGCTGTGTACCTGGCTCTCCGATAGACTGAGCAGCTATAATACCTACTGCCTCACCTACCTGCACAGCCTGACCTGTAGCCATGTTAGCACCATAGCACTTCGCACAGATACCTGTATGTGATTTACAAGAAAGTATTGTTCTTATCTTTACGCTGTCTCTTCCAAGTTTATCAAGCACCTTCATCACTGCAGCTGCTCTCTTTGAGTACACATATGATTTGCCTTTACTACGACTCTCCTGTATCAGGATCTGTTATAGTCTCTGCAATATATCTTCTATGGATTCTCTCCTCCAAGCTCTCAATAACTTCCTTACCGTCTGAGAAAGCTTTGATCTCCATAAATGGAATTTCCTTGCCTTCGCAGCAATCTGTTTCACGAACGATAAGGTCTCTGGAAACATCTACAAATCTTCTTGTAAGGTATCCTGAATCGGCTGTACGAAGAGCTGTATCTGAAAGTCCTTTTCTCGCACCATGAGCTGAGATAAAGTACTCCAAAACGTCAAGTCCCTCTCTAAAGTTTGACTTAATAGGAAGCTCTATAGTATGTCCTGTTGTATCTGCCATATAAGACCACGCATACCTGCAAGCTGCTTTTATCTGCTTATCAGAACCCTCTCGCTCCTGAGTCAGCCATCCCATAAAGATATTGTTGTATGCATCAAGGCCGTCAAGCAGGTCTCTGGTGAGCTGCTTATCTGTCATATCCCAGGTCTTTATAACTTCCTTATATCTCTCTTCCTCTGTAATAAATCCACGTGCAAAGTTCTTTGCTATTCTATCTACAGTAGCCTGTGCATTCTTTATAAGTTCTCCCTTACTCTCAGGTACTGTCATATCTGAAATAGAAACAGTCATAGATGCAATAGTTGAGAACTTATAGCCAATTGCCTTTATATCATCCAGCACTTCCGCTGTTCTTGAAAGTCCATGTACATTGATAACTTTCTCTAAGATCTGCTTACACTGCTTTTTCTTTACAAGGAAATCAATCTCAGGCTTTAACTCATTTCCCGGAATACTTCTATCTACAAATCCAAGGTCCTGAGGTATTATCTCATTGAACAGAAGTCTACCTACTGTAGATTCTACAGTCTCTGATAAAACCTCTCCATTTTCAAGCTTTTTACTTATTCTGACCTTTATCTTTGAATGCAAGGTAACGATCTTATTGTCATATGCAAGTATCGCTTCATTTACACTCTTAAAGAACTTCCCTTCTCCCTTTGCTCCAGGTCTTTCCTGTGTCAGATAATAAATTCCAAGTACCATATCCTCTGAAGGAACGGCAACAGGGCCACCATCTGAAGGCTTTAGAAGGTTGTTTGGTGAAAGCAGTAGGAATCTCACACTCTGCCTGTGCCTCAACTGAAAGTGGCAAATGGACAGCCATCTGGTCACCGTCAAAGTCCGCATTAAACGCTGTACATACAAGCGGATGAAGCTTGATAGCTTTACCTTTCTGACAAGTACAGGCTCAAATGCCTGAATACCAAGTCTATGAAGTGTAGGTGCTCTATTAAGCATTACAGGATGCTCTTTTGATAACTCCTCAAGTATATCCCACACGTCATTTTTGCATTCTCTCTACCATTTTCTTGACAGATTTTATATTATGAGCTGTTCCCTTTTCTACAAGCTCTTTCATTACAAAAAGGCTTAAATAGCTCTATAGCCATCTCTTTTGGGCAGACCGCACTGATAAATCTTAAGCTCAGGTCCTACTACGATAACAGATCTTCCTGAATAGTCAATCACGCTTTCCAAGAAGGTTCTGACGGAATCGTCCCTGCTTACCCTTTAGCATATCTGAAAGTGATTTAGTGCTCTATTTCCAGGACCTGTAACAGGTCTTCCTCTTCTACCATTGTCTATAAGAGCATCTACCGCCTCTGTAACATTCTCTTCTCGTTTCTGATAATGATATCAGGAGCACCAAGCTCTAAAAAGTCTTGCCAAGCGGTTATTCTATTTATAATTCTTCGAGAAGATCATTCAAATCACTGGTAGAATCTACCACTGCGTCAAGCTGTACCATAGGTCTAATATCAGGCGGTATGACAGGTAACATTTGTAGGGTAGCATCATCCACTCAGGCTTATTTCCTGAGCTTCTAAAAAGCCTCTACCACATCAAGTCTCTTAATGATCTTTGCTCTCTTTTGTCCTGTAGCCTCTACCAATGCTTCTTTTAATTCTACCGACTCTTTTTCAAGGTCAATATTGCTTAATATTTCTAAAATGCTCTCTGCACCCATACCTGCTCTAAATGAACCATAGCCATAGGTGTCGATTGCATCTCTATACTCTCTCTGTTTAAAGCACCTGCTTATAGTTGAGGGCTGTATCGCTCCATCCAATACTATATGATGCAAGTATAATACTTTCTCCAAGATACGAGGTGCTATGCATCCATGATAAGCCCCATTCTTGAAGGAATTCCCTTAAAGTACCAGATATGAGATACCGGAGCTGCCAATTTTATATGACCCATACGCTCTCTACGCACACTGGACTTTGTTACCTCTACGCCACATCTGTCACAAACAGTTCCTTTGTAGCGAATTTTCTTATATTTTCCACAGTGACATTCCCAGTCCTTACTTGGTCCGAATATTCTTTCACAAAACAGACCATCTCTCTCCGGTTTTAATGTCCTATAGTTTATAGTCTCAGGTTTTGTAACTTCACCATGAGACCACTGTAGTATTTTTTCAGGAGAAGCCAAACCAATCTTAATTGCATCAAAAGAAATTGGCTGATAAGCATCATTGTTTTCAGGCATAAAATTTGCTCCCTTCTATATAAAACGATAAATCGACTTCATTGATTTTATGCAGATGCCGGGAAGGCATCTGCTATAAAAGTATTCACTTTACTTTCAGATTATTCCTCAAAATTATCTGTATCATCAAATGAATCTTCGTCATAGGAGGAATCATCCCCCGAATCTATGTCACCACTATAGTCAACATCAGCATCTTCTGTAGCTAAATTGGTATTATCCGAAACAGCTACAAATTCACCGTCTTTTACTTCCTGTTCACTATATCCTGCATCTTTGAATTCTTCTTTCCATGAGTGTCTGCTCTCACCCCTCTATTATAGAGTGTATACTGAGGTCAGCATATTCTGTATTTTCTTTGAGTTCTACTTCTTTTTCCATCCTCACCCAATACGCTATATCAAGTCCAAGAGATTAAAGCTCTTTAAAAGCACCTTTAAATGACTCGGAATGCCTGCATCAGGAATATTTTCACCCTTGATAACAGCCTCATATGTCTTCACACGACCTGTAACATCATCAGATTTCACTGTCAAGATTTCTTGCAAAGTATATGATGCACCATAAGCCTCCAGTGCCCAAACTTCCATCTCTCCAAATCTCTGACCACCAAACTGTGCTTTTACCTCAAGAGGCTGTGAGTAACCAAAGAGTAAGGACCTGTTGATCTGGCATGAATCTTATCATCTACCATATGGTGGAGCTTCAAATAATGCATCGTGACCTATAGTAACAGGACTGTCGAAGTACTCTCTGTTCTACCGTCACGAAGTCTTACCTTACCATCTCTTGATAGAGGTACACCCTTCCCAAAGCTTTCATTCTCCAAATGTGAACCTAGGTATTCTATAACACCCGGATCAAGCACTTGTTTATATTTATCTTCAAAATCATTCCAATCTTCATTGACATAATCATTTGCCACTTCAAGCATATCCATAATGTCAATCTCGTTTGCACCGTCAAATACCGGAGTAGCTACATTAAATCCAAGTGCCTTTGCAGCCAGTGAGAGGTGAATCTCAAGCAACTGTCCAATGTTCATACGTGAAGGCACACCAAGTGGGTTAAGTACTATATCAAGCGGTCTCACCATTTTGGAAGAAATGGCATATCCCTCAACAGGTAATACTCTTGAAACCACACCCTTGTTACCATGAGACGTCCAGCCATCTTATCACCAACAGAGATCTTTCTCTTTGTGCTATATAAATTTTACATTCTGTGTAACACCCGGAGATAATTCATCACCTGCTTCTCTTTGTAAACACCTTTGCATCTACTACTACACCATAAGCACCATAGGCACTTTAAGTGAAGTATCTCTTACTTCCCTTGCCTTCTCACCAAAAATTGCACGAAGAAGTCTTTCTTCTGCTGTAAGCTCAGTTTCTCCCTTTGGAGTAACTTTTCCTACAAGTATATCACCGGCTCTTACCTCTGCACCTATTCTAATAATACCTCTCTCATCCAAATCTTTGAGTGCATCATCACCTACTCCAGGTACATCTCTGGTGATTTCTTCCGGTCCAAGTTTAGTCTCTCTTGCTGCACACTCATACTCCCTCATATGAATAGAGGTATATACATCATATTCTACAAGTCTCTCGCTAAGAAGAACCGCATCCTCATAGTTATAGCCTTCCCAGGTCATAAATCCTATAAGTGGATTCTTTCCTAGAGCTATCTCGCCATTATATGTTGAGGCACCATCTGCGATAACCTCACCGGCATTGACATGGTTACCCTTAAATACTATAGGCTTTTGGTTATAAGAGTTTGACTGGTTACTTCTGGCAAACTTGATAAGCTTATATGTATCAAGTACAGCATCATCGTCTCTCTTTATAACGATTCTATCAGATGAACATTCCATTACCGTTCCTGAATTTTTCGCTACTACACATACACCTGAGTCTACTGCCGCCTTAGTCTCCATACCTGTACCTACTACAGGTGCATCTGTAATCATAAGGGGTACAGCCTGCCTCTGCATGTTTGAACCCATAAGAGCTCTGTTCGCATCATCATTCTCAAGGAAAGGAATCATACTCGTAGCTACTGAGAATACCATTCTCGGTGAAACATCCATCAAGTCTATATTCTTCTTCTGGAACTCTGAAGTCTCATCACGGTAACGCCCCGATACATTATTTCTGATAAAATGTCCGTTCTCATCTAGAGGCTCATTAGCCTGTGCTACTGTAAAATTATCCTCTTCATCCGCTGTAAGATATACTACATCATCAGTTACTACCGGATTTGTAGGATCAACAGACTTATCTACTACACGATAAGGTGCCTCTACAAAACCATATTCATTTACTCTTGCAAAACTTGCAAGTGAGTTTATAAGTCCTATATTCGGTCCTTCCGGAGTCTCTATAGGACACATTCTTCCATAGTGTGTATAGTGAACATCTCGAACCTCAAATCCGGCTCTTTCTCTTGAAAGACCTCCCGGTCCCAAGGCTGAGAGTCTTCTCTTATGTGTAAGCTCTGACAATGGGTTGTTTTGATCCATAAACTGGCTCAACTGTGAGCTTCCAAAGAACTCTTTAACTGCTGCTGTAACCGGTTTTATATTTATAAGGGATTGAGGAGTAATAGAATCAATGTCCTGAGTAGTCATTCTCTCTCTTACAACTCTCTCCATTCTTGTAAGACCGATACGATACTGATTTTGTAACAGCTCTCCTACCGCTCTTATTCTTCTGTTTCCTAAGTGATCAATATCATCCTTGCTTCCAATATGCTCCTCTATATGCATATTGTAGTTTACTGTGGCAAAGATATCTTCCTTAGTAATATGCTTTGGAATCAGCTCATTGATATTCTTTTCAATAGCCTTTATAAGCTCTTCGCCTTCATTTTCTTCCATAAGTTGTTGAAGCTTAGGATAATAAACCTGCTCTGTAACACCTATAGCTTTAGGATCTGTAAGCTCAGGTATATAGCTTTCGATGTCTACCATCAAGTTTGAAAGGACTTTTACATCTCTCTCCACACCTTTTATCCATACTGCAGGAATAGCAGCATTTTGTATTTTTGTTGCAAGTTCGGCATCTACCACTGTCTCTGCCTGAGCCAATATCTCTCCGGTATTCTCATCTACTACATCTCTTGCAAGTGTATGGCCCTTTATTCTGTTCTTGAAATGGAGTTTCTTATTGAATTTGTATCTTCCTACCTTTGCCAGATCATATCTTCTGGCATCAAAGAACATTGCATTGAGAAGATTCTCTGCACTGTCTACTGAAAGCGGTTCACCCGGTCTTATCTTCTTATATAATTCCAAAAGTCCATCCTGATAATTTTCAGATGGATCCTTAGCAAAGCTCGCCAATATCTTCGGTTCTTCTCCGAACATCTCTAAGATTTGTGTATTTGTACCAAGACCAAATGCACGCAAAAGTACTGTTATAGGAACTTTTCTTGTTCTATCCACTCTTGCATAAAAAGATATCATTGAATCTGTTTCGTATTCAAGCCATGCACCTCTATTTGGTATGACCTGACACATGAAAAGTTCTTTTCCTATCTTGTCATGATCGATTGTATAGTAAATACCTGGTGAACGAACCAACTGACTGACTATAACCCTCTCTGCACCATTTATTACAAATGATCCGGTATCAGTCATCAGTGGCAAATCTCCTAAAAAGATTTCATGCTCGTTTATTTCATCCTTATCTTTGTTAATAAGTCTGATTTTCACCTTTAATGGAGCAGCATATGTTGTATCTCTGTCTTTACACTCTTCTATGGAATATTTAACTTCATCTCTCGCCAATTTGAAATTGACAAAATCGAGGCTAAAATGTCCTGCAAAATCTTCTATAGGAAATATATCTCTAAAAACTTCTTTTAGACCCGCATCTAGGAACCACTGATAAGAATCTTTTTGAATCTCTATCAAATTCGGCATTTCTAGAACTTCCTTCTGAGTCTGGAAGCTCATTCTCATGCTCTTCCCAGAAGTTATCGGATGCATCTTGCTTCTATCCATTGACGTTTCACCCCCTGTATATTTTTATGGTATGAATTTAGATTCTTCTATGGTATACTTAGAACAATCTACTCATTTAGTTTAGCCTTTTGGCAAGTTACATTAGACATTTTCACATCTAAGCATCTATCAAAAGGGCGTAAAATGCCCTATAATAGTGCATCTTTCATCTTACAAAAATAAAGTCAAGATGTCAATACCAAACATATGTTTATTTCTTTTTGTATAAGCCATATATGATAAAGTCCTAGTATACCACAAATAAAAATGTCCCACTTATGGTAAAATACTATTTTGTATATTCTAACACTAGGAGGGACTGACTTATCAGAAAGGTTATTTTATCAATGGATGAACAAAGAAAGTATGAGGTTATTAAAGGTCTGGTAGATCACCCAGATACAGCCAATAAGAATAGAGCCGCTCTTATTCTTGGATGCACCAAGAGGCATATAAACCGTATGATACAGGGATATCTGAAAAATGGTAAGGAATTCTTTATTCATGGCAACAGAGGCAAAAAGCCGGCTACCACTATCTGTCCTGATGTCAGAAGTCAGGTTCTTGATCTATACAGGACTAAATACTACGAGGCTAACTTTGAACACTATACAGAGCTTCTTAAAAAGCATGAGGGTATAAGCATCTCCTCTTCCTCTGTAATGAGTATTTTGGAGTCAGAGTACATTCTATCTCCAAAGGCTACAAAAGCTAAGCGTAAACGCATTAAACAACAGCTCAAAGCTAAGAAAGAAATAGCAAAGTCAAAAAAGGAATTGGCAGAGATACAAGCTAACTTAGTAGCAGTTGAAGATGCTCACAGTCGTCGTCCAAGATGTGCTTATTTTGGTGAATTGCTTCAAATGGATGCTACCCCCTATGAATGGGTGCCGGGGCAGATATGGCATCTACATTTGGCTATTGATGATGCCTCAGGTGTTGTTACAGGTGCCTGGTTTGATACTCAAGAAACTCTTAACGGCTACTACCATGTATTTGAGCAGATCCTTACTGATTATGGTATTCCTTATAAGTTTCTTACTGATAAACGAACTGTATTTACTTACAAGAAAAAAGGTGCCTTATCGGACGACAAAGACACCTATACACAGTTTGCCTACGCCTGTAAGCAATTTGGCACACAGCTTGAATCAAGTAGTGTTCCACAAGCTAAAGGACGCATAGAACGATTGAATCAGACTTTACAGTCACGCCTGCCTATTGAGTTTAGACTCGCAGGCGTAACCGATATCCATAAAGCCAATGAATTCATTTACCACTACATAAAAGAATTCAATGAGAAGTTCGCACTTCCACTTTATGGTATCAAATCTGTCTTTGAAACGCAACCATCTAAAGAAAAAATAAATCTTACTTTGGCGGTTTTAACTGAGAGAACTGTTGATGCCGGACATGCGATTCAATTCGAGAAGAAATTTTATAAGATGATAGATCACAAAGGAGTGCAGATACATTATCGAAAGGTACCAAGGTTATGCTTATCAAGGCATTTGATAGGTCTATGTTTGCGTGCGTAAATGACAAAGATATTTATGCACTGGAAGAAATACCGGCTCATGAGCATAAATCTAAGGATTTGGATGCTGACTACAAACAGCCAAAGCCTAGAAAGCCTTATATACCGCCTATGAACCATCCTTGGAGATTGGATGCCTTTAATAAATTCGCACACTCACAGCCACACAGAATTGAAGAAGACATAAAAAGTGCATAATAAAAAGCCCCTTTGTGGGGGCTTATAAATTAATTATTTTGGGACATAATCATTTATGCTTGACATACTAAACATATGTTTATTTCTTTTTGAAAAAGTCCCTGTCTTCCGTCGAAGTACTATGAAATTTCCGACGTTTTCAAATTTTTAGCAAACTATTTAATTTTATACAATTCTTTTAGATCCTTTATTTTAAAAGGCTTTTTCTCACATAAAAAAATATTTCAAAAAAATTTGAAAAAAATTTTTATAGTATGTTATAATCATAGTACTTCATAGTACTTTAAATTTAGAGGTGTTTATGGCTTATTTTTTGAGAAAAGAAAAGAAGAAAAAAGGTACTTATCTTCAGATGTATGAATCATTTTGGGATAAGGATAAAAAGCAACCAAGAACAAGAAATGTAAAATCTTTTGGTTACGTTGAAGATCTGACTTCAGATGAGATTTCGGATCCGATTAAATTTTATAGCGATTATGTAAAAGAGCAAAATGAGAATAGAACAAAAGTTCTTTCTGAAGAATCCCGTCCTCGTGCATTTTCCACTCCTGTTGAACTTAATATAGGACACTTCTTGCTCTACTCATTGATTGATGAGCTTGATGTTAAGGAAACTATTGATATACTTGCTTCTCAAATGCGTTTTCAGTTCTCTGTATTTGACTTAATTACACAACTTATTTATGCAAGGGTTATATCACCATGCTCTAAGTCAAAGACAGCCTCTCATGTCTTTCCATACATTTACGGCAGCTCTACAATCTCTGAAGACCAAGTATATGACGGGTGTTCTTTCATAGGAGAGTCTTATAAGAAGTACATTGATTTGTTTAATCACTCTTATGAAAAGTATTTTAAAAGAGATTTAAGCAATGTATTTTTCGATTGTACTAATTATTACTTTGAAATTGATCTTCCTAGCGATGACAAGCAAAAGGGACCTTCAAAAGAGAATAGGCACTCTCCGATAATAGGGCAGGCTTTACTTTTAGATGCTGATCTAGTACCTGTCTCCATGCAAATGTATCCCGGAAATGAATCGGAAAAGCCATATATTAGAAAAGTTATTGAAGAAATGAAGCAACGACACAGCGTATCAGGCAAGACAATTCAGGTGGCTGATAAAGGCCTTAATTGTGCAAGAAATATTTATGCTGCAGTTAAAGAAGCTAGTGACGGCTATATATTTTCAAAATCAATACATGGTAAGAATCTAAGTGAAAAGGAAAAGAAATGGGTTCTACTTGAGAATGATACAAATGTCTTTTCTAATTACACTGATGAAAGAGGTAATATATCTTTTCGTCTTAAATCCTGTATTGACAGCTTTGATTACAGTTTTAAAGAGATTGATCCGGAAACAGGAAAAGAGAGTGTTACAAGGTTTTCTGTAAAAGAAAAGCGTATCGTCTCTTATAATCCTAACCTTGCAAAGAAACAAAGGCTTGAAATAATGAAAATGGTCGATAAAGCTTCAAAGTTTTCTACATACAAATATCGCTAAAGATGAACTTGGAGATTGTGCTAAATATGTAGACATTATAACTAAAGATAGTACAGGCAAGACAATAAAGCCTATAATAGATTTAAATAAATCTAAGATTGATGAAGATCTTAAATATGCAGGATATAATCTTTTAGTGACATCCGAAATAGATATGGAGCCATTACAGGTATATAAAACATACCATAGCCTATGGAAGATCGAAGAATCTTTTAGACTTACAAAATCATACCTGGATGCAAGACCCGTTTATTTACAGAAAAAAGAAACAATCTATGGGCATTTTTTGATATGCTACCTTAGCTTGTTTCTTTTAAGAGTATTAGAAATCAAGTGTTTCAAGAATAAAATAAACTCTTATGACTTGATCAACTTTATGCGTGATTTTAGGGTGGTAAATAAAGGTGATGATACATATATCAATATATCAAGAAACCAATCTGTTAACGAAAAGGTTAAAAAACTGGTTGGTTTTAGTAACCTTGATGCCCTCTATTTAACCAAAGCTGAAGTCGACAATTTCTTTCAAAACTGTATGCTCTTGGACACCTAAAGTACTAGGTTTTGAGAGAAACGACGGA
>BNJS01002530.1_pt1 | contig 20704 bp, 25 predicted proteins | sample 8540461 | NCBI WGS metagenome assembly BNJS01 (sample SAMD00202454, study PRJDB9452) | human saliva metagenome | isolation source: human saliva | place: Japan | reverse complement strand
CGACTAATATAAAATTAAAGAAAGTAGGAGGAAACCTATTTCTTCTTTTTATAAATTCTTTGTAATTTAAAATAGGTTATAACTAAATCCGGGGCATGGAAAATTCCAGCCCCGGTTTCAACTCCATATATACAAAGACAAATATCAATATAATTAAAGTAGAAAAATAATTAACAAGAAAGGATATTTGTCAATAATAATTTTATCACAAATTTACTAATAATAAAAGACCAAAATATAACTATGGAGGATAAACTTGATTTAATCAATGTGGATGGTCAAGATACATTCTATTTTAAGGACTTTGTCATACAATCAAAGTGTTGTCGAACTGTGATTAAGAAGAAGAAAATAATATAGTTAAAAATGGATTTGAGATCCATTAAAAGTAACTCTATTAAAGATGTCAGAATACCCTACATACCTTAGATTAAGAAAACAACGCTTCAAATGTGAGAATGTAATTCTAAGTTTTGTGCTGAAACATCATTTTGTGAAAAAGCATTGTGGTATATCTAAAAATCTTATATTCCATATTATGAAGAATCTATCTAAAACATTATCTTTTAAAATATAGCTGAATTAAGTAATGTATCAGTATCTACAGTAGTAAAAGTAATGAACTCATGTGAAGGTGAAGTTAAGACTCATTCCAAACACAGAGCACCTATGTTTTGATGAGATAAAATCAACTAAAGATAAAATGGAATGAGTTTTGTTCTTAGATGCTAAAACACATGACTTTATAGATATTATAGATGGTAGAACACAACATATATTAAAACAATACTTTATGAGATATTCAAGAAAGTAAGAGAAAGAAAGTAAAACACGATCTCTAGGCGATATCTATCACTCCTTATATGAATACGATTAGAGATGTCAACATGACAGACAGACAGATTCCATATGCGTACACATCAATAGAGAATTAAACAGAGCTGTGAGCAAAACTAATGAATCAATATAAGAATAAAAAGACTCTATTTACACTATTTTAAAGAACTACAGGAAAGTAATATTAGAAGATAGAGAAAGTAAATTCAACTAAACATTCTATTCTAGAAGCTTTAAGCACTATATAACTAGAAAAGAGTATTAGATTATATTAGCTATAGATGCTGAATTTACAGCTAGTTATGAGAGACTGCATGAGATAGAAAGGCTATTAAGACTAAAGACTCTCTAGAATTAAAGTAAATGGATATGGATACTAAAGTATCTAAAGGGTGCTAAAACTATAACTATGAGCACAAAGAGTATATACTTAATTCTGTTAATATGAGTATTCTAATGGCCCATTGAGGATTTAATAATAAAATAAAACTACTAGAGAGTATCTTGTGGATATTTAAAGCTTTAGTAACTTCGGATTAAATTTTAATTATGTCTAGAATTTGTTTCGAATATAAAAATAATGTTAAACTTGGTGAAAGTAAAAAACTAAGCAGCAAAATGCTAGATTTCATTCCTATTTTTTCTCCATGTCCTGATTTGGACAAAGAGCCAAAAAAATATAGGAAAATATAAATATAGTAAACACAAAAAGTGGCCCATATTGGATACTTTCATTATATGAACACAAAATAAAATTTAGGTAAATTATTATTTTGTAGTATTGATCAATTACCAGACATTAAATTAAAAGTTTATTGTTAAATAAATTTAACAACCGAAGGAAATATATGACTATAGTATTATAGTCGTTAAAATGGAAGTCGAAAGAGTCTTCCAGTTTTAAGAACAATCAAATAGATTGCACAGATATATAGATATATCCTCTTGCCTATTAACTCATGTAACAATACCATAATATATTGTTTGGGAAAATGGGTCAACTCTTGATATATTAGCTAATTTATTTAATTTGAAATATTCCACAATATAGATACTTCAGCAATACTAATATCAAAATGTAACTTAAAATAGTATAATTGAAAAGAAATTAAATAATATTAATTATACCAAAATATTTTAATGATAAATTATCTTTTATTAACTGTGTTTATATTTTTATTTTGTCATGTTGTAGCGTTCTGTCAAGGATGCAGATATTAAGTTTTATATATTCTTATTCTTTTATTTGTGTATGCATGTTAAAAGCTGAAATTTAAAGAATAAAATAAAAATATATAGTATATGCAAACTAATAAATAATGGTATTTACAAAAATAATAAAAATTATAAAATTTATAAATTAGAATGTGATAAAAGATAAGAAAGAGGAGAGACTAGAAGCATAAATTAAAAACTCAGTTTCTGGCCTCTCCTCTTATAGAAAGTGGTATGTTTAAATGTTACAAAATCAATTTTAGATTTCGATTAGAATCTGCAGTGACTTAACTTTTATATTATCTGTTTACAATGTTAGGAGAATCTCCAGTAGTTATTACTTCTACTGCGGCATTTAAAGCTCCTTCTACAAGGTTTTTAACTGCTGTTTCAGTGTAGAAGGCAGTGTGTGGTGTGTAGACGATATCGTCTCTGTCAATTAATTCTTGCATTAATTTATCATCGAATTCTTTATTTGAGAAGTCTTTGAGGAACGTAATTCTTCATTTTCATACATCAAGACTAGCTCCCTAGTAGTTTTACCACTGTCAAGTGCCGAATAACAGCTTTTAGTATCATAAGAACACCACGAGCTGCATTAGCGAAGATCAGATCCGTCTTTCATCTTGCTAAAGAATTCATCGTTTACCATGTGAGTATATTCTTTTGTAGCAGGTACATGAAGTGTTACAACGTCAGATTGAGCTAATAATTCATCGATACTGTTAACATACGTTAATACTTCACGAGCTGCCTCAGAAGGGTATAAGTCGTAACCAATAACTTTTAGCAACCTAATCCTTTAAATAAAGTTGCTGCTTGACGTCCGATGTTCCCCTGTTCAAGGACACCTACAGTAAGAGTTTGTAGTTCTCTAGAAATAATATTTTTATTCCATGTGAAAATCATGTTTTTCAACGTTGTTTAAAGATTTTTCTAATATTTCGGCTTTCATATATAAAACAGTTGTAACAACGTGTTCAGCAATTGCGTTAGTGAGTAACGAGGAACGTTTAGTCATGCTAATTCCTAATTACCATATATTTTAATATCGTAAATATCGAATCCAGCCATTCTGTTTGCATAACTTTTACACCTTGCTTCTTTGCATAATCATAAACTCTTTTGCGAATAGGTCTGTTTTGGAACATGACTGCCCCTGTTTTCCTTCTAATCAGATTGTTTTGTTTCGGCTTGAGCTCCCCTTCGTGTAGATCAACTCTCTACCTCCGGATGTTCTTTTTAACCATGCATCAACAAATGGTCTTTTCATCTTCTCTCAAGTTAAATAGTGCTAATTTCATCAATAAATCTCCTTTTAATTTTTATATTTCTAGCTGAATATTAGATTAGAATATTGTATTAAATATATACATAGTAATATCTAGTATTCAGCTAAAACATAATATTACAAAAAGTAGTAACACATTTGAGATAACGTTTACACTTTTATTTTAACAGAAAAAATTAAATTATGTCAACACGTGATAAAAGAAATGATAGCACAGAAAAATATATTTAATAAAATAAATACAGCCACAACTTTGATTGTTATAATCTTTATTTAGGAAATGTAAAAGCCAGAAAGAGGCTAATTGTAGGCGGATTACCTAAAAGAAATAGACATTAAATTAAAAGTCTCAAGAGATAAATATTATTATATTTATTAAAATACGATTATATATATTTTAATTTATAGTACAGTTGATAGGGTGTGTGAAATAATCCAAGCAGCTATTTAGAAAGCTGAATTTCTAAATAGTTCGCCAGGCTGTTGGACAAATGCAGGAAACCGTAAGGTCAGCAGCCTGTTTTAATGAGAAAAAGTGCATGTTACTATAATATAAGTATATAGAGGGTTTTGAAAGTATGTTTTAATCAGAGAAAATATCAGATGAAAATAATATTAATGACGTTATCAGAATTAGTTCCTACAAATCACTTTTTAAGAAAAGTAGCCAAAGCGATTGATTTTAAATTTATTTTATGATTTGACAGAAGAATACTATAGCCATACATCAGGAAGAAATTGTTTAGACCCTGTAGTATATTCAAATTATGTTTTAAAAAGATTTCATGGAATAAAATCTATGAGAGAAACAATAAAAAGAATAGAAACAGATGCTGCATTTAGATGGTTTTAGGGGATACCATTTTCTAAACCAGTTCCACATTATTCTACATTTTCACAAAACTATATTCGACGATTCCAAGGAACTGATATATTTTTGAACAAATATTTTATAAATATAGTGAATCAAGCTATTGATAAAAATTAGTAGGTGGAATCAGAGTCACGATTCAACGCACATTAAAAGCTAACGCAAAACAAAAAGAAATACAAAGTGAAATTACCACAAAAAGTAAAAGAAAGAAAATTAGACTTAGAAAAGAAAATAAATGAAGAGAGAGAAAAAATAGGAAAAAGCCTTTTTAAGTATGAAGAAAAAGAAGAACTAAAAAGACAACGAATTAACACTACTGATCCAGATAGTGGTTATTATCACAGAGATCATAAAGAAGAAGGTTTTATGTATTTAGACCATAGAACAGTAGACGGAAGAAGAATAATATTATTAGACTGCCATATAACTCCAGGTAACGTTCATGATAGTGGTCCGTATATAGATAGATTAAATCAGATAGAAAAACTTTGGATTAATCCCTGGTAAAGTTGCGTTAGATAGCGGATATTATTCCTGAGACACTAAAACAGTTAGATACATATTTTCAGTAATAGGATATAGAAGATTCTCAAGATCAAAAGATAACAAATATTTTTAAATACTTTCATATGAAAAAGATATATATGTGGATAAACGAACAGGAGAAATATTTAGATACAGAAATATAGATAGAAATGGATATAAACAATATAAAAGTGATGATAAAAACGAGAAGAAAATAATAAGACGTCATATAAATGTGGATTATTATGATGAAGCTAAGTTAAGACGTATATCAAAAAGAAGGAAAACTATTGTATAAGAGAAGAAAAGAAATCAGTAGAACGTAGCTTTTGCAGATTCAAAACAAAAATCACGGATATAGATATGCACAATATAGAGGTAAAGCCAAAGTACAGTCGTACGCTTGGTTGTCTTGTTGCGTTCAAAATATGAAAACAATAGCACTAAGAGAGGTATAATCATCTCTTAATACTACTGATTCTTTAGCCATATAGGTTTATTTTGAAAACGACCAAAAACATCAATACGTTCATTGATATTTTGGTCGTTTTGTCATCAATCTGAGCTCTATTTAGAAGAATTTTCAAAATAGTTCTTGGACTTTTAATACACAGAGTTATAATCTATTTAGAAAGATATGCTAAATAGAATTGCAGTTCGTAATATTAAAGAGGTGATATACATGGGGATGAGAGAGAACTTTAAAAGCGATATCTGATCCAGTAAGAAGAAATATTTTGGAATCTGTTAAAAGAGGATAAAAGCGCTGGAGAATTAGCTTCAGAATTTAATCTATCAGGTGCTACTGTATCGTATCATCTAACACAATCAAAAAGCGGGTTTAATATTAGAATCTAGACATAAGAATTTTTATATACTATGAATTGAATGCCAGTGTATTCGAAGAAGTACTGGTGTGGATTTATGGTTTAGGAGGAAAAGACAATGAGAGTAGATAAAAAAAGTTTGTTTCTAAGTGTTGGTATTTGTTTATTGCCGATATTAATAGGAGTTTATTATTATGATGTATTACACCTGAACAAATAGCTGTGCATTTCAATGCTAAAGGAGAGTCAGATAATCCTGTGAGTAAAACTCGTGCGATTGTCGAACTTCCTATATTCTTTGCTATAGTTCAGGTTATAATTTCATTAGTTGTAGATTTTGATAAAACTCCTAAAAAGGGTGCGTTAATTATTAAGGGAATTGTACCTTTGATAAGTGTTCTAGTTCAAGGCGGATTAATAGCATATGCCTTAGATAATAATTTTTAATGTAACGAAATTAACAGCCTTTCGTTATCGGGATATTGTTTATTGTACTTGGTAACTATCTGCCTAAAAAGAATTTTGGGGAAATACAATTTTAATTTTTTGGTTTTAGAAAAAGGTGTTAATGAACAAAAAGTAGTTAGAGCTACGCGTTGTATATGACCTTTTAGTGGAGTTGCTATATTTATTAGTGGATTCTTTAGTTCAACAGTAGCGTTAGTTTTAATAGTTATTTCGGCAATTTTCTCTACGGTTTTACCTTTTTACCTGGTTAAAATATAAAGCTTAGTAATCGATTATAATAAGTAGCATACATGTATACCTAGAAGAGTATTCTTCAGTGGGGATATATTGTATGCTATAATTACATAACGAGAAGTTTTATGTAGTGAAAAGTTTAAGTTTGTCTAATAATAAATTAGGAGGACATAGAGTGTTAGAACTTAAAAATATAGTTAAGAAGTATAATACTGGTGGTAGTGAAAGTAGAAGTACTAAAATCTGTAAATATTCATTTTTGGGAGAAAAATGAATCCGTCTCTGATTTTAGGAGCAAGTGGAAGTGGAAAACAACGTTATTGAAACATCATAGGTGGATTGGTATAATACACATCAGGGATATGGTCTGTGGGAAGCTTCACTAAAAGAGTTTTAAAGATAGAGATTGGGATAGTTATAGAAATGGGACTATAGGTTTTTGTATTTTAAAGCTATAACTTAATATCTCATTTAAGTGTTATCGAAAATGTAAAATTAGCTTTATCTATCCCAGGTCAGTCAAAATGCTGAAAATGATGAGAAGGCGAAAAAGTATTAGAAGATGTTGGCTTTAGTGGAGCATCTTTATAAAACCCAATCAACTTTCTGGGCAGATGCAAAGGGTGGCGATTGCTCGTGCATTAGTAACTGATCCAAAGATTATTCTTTGCTGATGAGCCCTAGGAGCGCTAGACAGTAAGACCAGTGTTCAAATTATGGAACTTATTAAAGAAATAAGTAAGACGAAGTTGGTTATACTGTAACGCCAACCGAAACTGGCAAGAGTACAGTGATAGAATAGTACGAGTCAAAGATGGTGAGATTCAAAGAAGATACAAATCGTATATAGCTGAAGAGGTCGCTGATAATGGTTTTGCTTTGAAGAAAACTGCGATGGCATTTAATAGTGCGATTAAATCTGTTTTAAGAACCCTACTTACGAAGAAGTTCCGTACGTTTATGACGGTTGTTGCGAGTAGATAGGGATTGTTAGTATCGGTTTAGTATTGTCTATTTCATCAGGGATGGATAAATATATTCAAACGATGCAAAATGAAAACTTATCATCTATGCCGATTAGATTAGTGCAAAATCAGGTGAATTTTGGGTGCATGTTGATGATGATAACTCGAGACTCGAACGTCTCGGAATTAGTGCCGAAATCACGTCGAGAGTGCATAGAAATTTATACCAGTTGATTCGTTAGGGAATGGAGAAACATTTATAAATTATATTCAAAAATACTGCGAAGGATTATTACCTGCGATTGATTTTGCAGAGGTTATAAATTACGCTACTAACTAAAAATGCAAAAGGTGATGTAGTAGCTGCAAAAAGAGCAAACTTCATTGAATGATACATATTTTTGGCGTATTACCAGAAGATAAGAACCTGAATATAAATCAATGAAGCGGTAAAATCATCTAGAAAGTTTTGAATATCCTAGCGATAATGAGGTTGTGTTATTTACTGCGAAGAATAACGAAACTCGATAAAGCTACGATAAAAGCTCAGGATTTAGAGAAACACAAAAGTTAAGTATGAAGATGTTATCGGAAAAGAATTTTAGCGTTATAGATACATAACCATTATAGAAAAATCGGTGATGGCTTTTTGTTCCACGTGATGTTGATACTAAGATGTATGATCTGGGAACCAAGCTAAAGTAGTGGCTATATTAAAAGCTAAAGATAGTTTCACTAGACCTCAGATGACGATTGGTTATACAAGAGCTTTACAAAAAGGATGATAGAAAAGAAGGAAATCGGATATCGTAGTAGCTCAACAAAAAGATAAGACTAGAAATATTATAACTAATCAGAAGATGGATGGTGACACTGCCAACAAGTTCTTGCTACATTAGAGCTAAAAACTGCTACAGAGTGCAATTATGTTTATCCAAGATCTTCTCAAATGATCGTGATAAAATAGCTGGGGTTATAAATGACTTTTAACAAGAAAGTAGCAGAGAAATATGGTCAGATAGCTCAGATTACTCATAAAATATAGTATGTGCAGCATGGATTTAGCAAAAGCAAATGACAACGATTATGTCACAGATGATTAATACAATTTCGTTAATCTTATCGGCATTTGCGGGAATTTCATTAATTGTATCATCTATTATGATAGGTATACTAACGTATGTATCTGTAGTAGAAAGAACGAAAGAAATAGGTATTCTCCGTGCAATCGGTGCTCGTAAAAAGATATTACAAGAATTTTTATCGCGGAAGCAGGATTAATAGGATTTATTTCCGTGCTGTAGGGTGTAGTGGTGACTATGCTTTTATCTGTTCCCTAGTAGAGCAGTTGCTAAGGGACTAGAAGTGAGAGTTTTACAGCGTCATTAAATGCCAAAAGCCTCAATAGGATTATAGTCTTAGTTTAGTATTAACACTTATAGCTAGTATTATTCCATCGAGAATAGCTGCGAAGAAAAGACCCAGTAGAAGTGTTAAGAACTGAATAATAAATAATATGAGGAATAGTAGATTGTTATAACTCAGAAAGTTGCTAAAAATGTAACATTTCGAGGTTAAACGAATCTAGTATTCCTCGATTTTTATTTGTATGTGGATACTGTAAAAAGAAAATTGCAGATGTTTATCGTTGATATTTGAGTGTGATTGACATGCTTAGTTTACAAATATAATTTATATTACATACATGTATAGCGAGGGTTCTTATGATTGTAGGTTCATTTATAGTTTTCTTTTGCAATATTCTCATGTTGTTTTATTTGTTCTATATTTAGATAGAAGAAATCATTTTCAGGAAATATTTTTATAGCCACAGGTTTGAGTTTTATTTTTATGTAATGACTTTATCATCAACTATGTGAAGATAATAGATCTTTTTATAATTTAGGTGTAGTATTGTTTGTTATAGCGGTGGGCAAAGATTTACCTTGCTACCAAATTGTAGTAGTAATTCTGTTTTTATACACATCTCATTTATGCTTATTAGAAGAGAAGGACTAAAGATTGGGAACCACTGAGTCTAGCCACAGTTTTTCTTACTGTAGGTTATTTTACACATTAGCTACGTGTTGCCTCACACACGTGACAATATTCTGTAAACACACTTTATGTCTTATGTCGTTTAGTAGTTTTCAGTATTTTTATGTATAGCTATGTCTTATTTAGTATCTAGTGTTCTAAATTTATATAATATTCTACCGAGAAAGATTGATTATGTAGTGGTCTTAGGGCAGGATTGATTGGAGAGGTAACACCACTTTCTGCTAGCAGGATTAGAAAAGGGATAAAAGTTTATAAAGCTAATCCTGGAGTAAGCTAATCTGCGTCAGGAGGTCAAGGTCCCGATGAAGTAGTATTCGAAGCCTTTGCGATGAAAAAACTATGCCTTTGAGCAAGGTTGATGAAAAGATATAACTCTTAGAAGATAAATCAACTTCACCGAAGAAAAATATTATTTTTCAAGAAACTTTATTCCAGCTGATAAAAGTCTCGCTGTGGTGACAAATTATTATCACGTATACCGAGCGTTAGTTCAAGCAAGGACTTTAGGTTTTAGATGTATTGGTTATGTGAGCACCGACTAAGTTTTATTTCAGTCTTAATGCTTTTTATTAGAGAATTTATCGGTTATTTTATTTCAAAAAGGAAAACATACACGCTATAGTTCTAGTGCTGACATTCTTGTTTATAACTGCTGTCTCTAGTGGAAATATATTTTTGGGCTAATAATTAGGAGAGTTAAAGAATAAAATAAATACATTAAAAACTCGAGCAAAACCAACTTAATTAAGATTAGAATTTCGAGTTTTTATTGTTTTAAGTATGAAAACATCGTTTTAGGTAATAAATGAACTAAACTAAGAAACTTTGATACAATAAGAATGTAAACAATGTTGAGTACAAGTTTTATGGAAATTTCGGATAATTAAATATTAATGATGACTTACAGGTTGTTGACAAAATGCAGAAACTGCATGAGTCAGCAGCCTGTTTTTAATGAGAAAAAAAGTGCTAAAAAAATGTTATAATATAAGTATATAGAGGGGGTTTTTAGTATGTTTAATAAAAAAAGAAAAATATCAAAGATGAAATAATATTAATGACGTTATCAGAATTAGTTCCTACAAATCACTTTTTTTAAGAAAAAGTAGCCAAAGCGATTGATTTTAAATTTATTTATGATTTGACAGAAGAATACTATAGCCATACATCAGGAAGAAATTGTTTAGACCCTGTAGTATTATTCAAATTAGTGTTTTTTTAAAAAGATTTCTATGGAATAAAAATCTATGAGAGAAACAATAAAAAAAGAATAGAAACAGATGCTGCATTTAGATGGTTTTTAGGGATACCATTTTTCTAAAACCAGTTCCACATTATTCTACATTTTCACAAAACTATATTCGACGATTCCAAGGAACTGATATATTTGAACAAATATTTATAAATATAGTGAATCAAGCTATTGATAAAAAAATTAGTAGGCGGAACAGAGTTTTTTTACTGATTCAACGCACATTAAAAGCTAACGCAAACAAAAAAAGAAATACAAAAATTGAAATTACCACAAAAAGTAAAAAGAAAGAAAAATTAGACTTAGAAAAAGAAATAAATGAAGAGAGAAAAAAATAGGAAAAAAGCCTTTTAAGTATGAAGAAAAAGAAGAACTAAAAAGACAACGAATTAACACTACTGATCCAGATAGTGGTTATTATCACAGAGATCATAAAGAAGAAGGTTTTATGTATTTAGACCATAGAACAGTAGACGGGAAGAATAATATTATTATAGACTGCCATATAACTCCAGGTAACGTTCATGATAGTGGTCCGTATATAGATAGATTAAATCAGATAGAAAAAAACTTTGGATTAATCCCTGGTAAAGTTGCGTTAGATAGCGGATATTATTCTCTAGACATACTAAAACAGTTAGATAAAAAATATATTTTTCAGTAATAGGATATAGAAGATTCTCAAGATCAAAAGATAACAAATATTTTAAATACTTACATGAAAAAGATATATATGTGGATAAACGAACAGGAGAAATATTTAGATACAGAAATATAGATAGAAATGGATATAAACAATATAAAAAGTGATGATAAAAACGAGAAGAAAAATAATAAGACGTCATATAAATGCGGATTATTATGATGAAGCTAGGTTAAGACGTATATCAAAAAGAAGGAAAAACTATTGTATAAGAGAAGAAAAGAAACAGTAGAACGTAGCTTTGCAGATTCAAAAACAAAAATCACGGATATAGATATGCACAATATAGAGGTAAAGCCAAAGTACAGTCGTACGCTTGGTTGTCTTGTTGCGTTCAAAAATATGAAAAACAATAGCACTAAGAGAGGTATAATCATCTCTTAATACTACTGATTCTTTAGCCATAAGGCTTATTTTTTGAAAAAAACGACCAAAACATCAATACGTTCATTGATATTTTTGGTCGTTTTATAACAATCTGATAATAAAATAATATTTAATTTATAGTTTGTCAATTTAATTACAAAATTAGATAACACCATAGAGACAATAGCTACATAGTAGATTTGGAGTTGGAGAAAATTATGTTTAAAACTGTAACAAAATTAACTTTAAGGTTTAGTTCTTTACTTATAACTCTAACATCGTTTTTACAAAAGGTCAATCCAATTATTATTCTTTACATTAAAAATAGTAATAACAGTATTAATCTGTTTGCTGCAGAAAACTTCTACCATACATCTCGTGTCTGATTTACTATATCTTGTGGGCGCTAGGGTGCTTTAATTTCTTTGTATCTTGGTGAAATTAGTTTTAGACATAGTAAAATATTCTTGATATTTTGTTGTGGAATTTTATTGTATCATAATTTACTCAGTGTTTTCATTTTAAATTTACACAATTTAATTCTGCTATAATTTAAGCTATATTTTAAGTCTCAAAAGTATAATGAAATAGTTAAATGTAATACTATATATAGGCACTATTATTATAAACACCTATTAATCTTTGGATTGTTTTTATTTTTAAGAAATATATGAAGGAGAAATCGAAATGATAGGAAAATAATAAGTATTTAAAGGATACAAGAAATGGAGTAAAGGCCGAGTTACCTCCATTAAAAAGTCTGTTAGGGGCGGCTTCAGCTGTTATTGGTGCTAGTATTTTCTTTTGGTGCTGGAGCAGTAGCTCAGCTTGAAGCGGGCGAAGCGCATCAAACCACACAGCAGCGGATAATACAAATGTGCAAAACGCTGGAGCTCAAAGAAAATGTTCCAACCGCACCAGCAGCGATGACACAACAGTGAAGCTAAAGAAAACTACTAAAGAAGACGTAGCAGCAGAGAAGGTGGCAAATTAGGTGGAGAAACTGCCAAAAGAAGTTAAAGTCTTTTAGACAAAACTAAACTTGAAAACTATCGTTGCAGAAATCGAGCCAAAAATTTAGCTAATGGAACATACGAAAGCAAAAACAGAAGAGAGTGTTGCAGTATTAAAAGAAGCGCTAAAAAGTAGTGAAAAGATACATTAGAGAACGCAACAACTCATGATGAAATTAAAAAGTTTTATAATAAACTTTCGTAACTACAGCAAACACTAAATTAAAACAAACCTGTGGAGAAAAAGAAACTCCAGCGTAGACACTACTAATGGACAACCAACTGTGGGTAAAAAGCAGAAAACACTGAGGAAAAATCAGAATCTAACCTCAATCGAAAACACAGGATCTAACGACCCACGTAACGGTAGCACTGATAAGAATAATGCTTTTAGAGCGGAAGTTTGCCTCTATTCAGAAGGTACAAATGCAGCCGCAGATGGTCATAGTGATGCCTATATCCTTAATGATGTTTAATAAATACACGTCTACAGATGATGCGTAATGTGAGTTCTAGAGTTACAAATTATAAAGTTAAATATAATAAAGACGCTGGTGGAAGATTACTTCATTAGATTGGCTTGTCTTTTATAATGATCATGCAGAAAATCTATCTAATACGTATAATACAGATGGAGGAGATGTATATCGAAATTTCATCCAAATTCCTGCAGAAGTTAATATGCCAACTAGTATTACACGTGCAACATAACTCCAATCAAAGGTAAATTAAATCGACAAAAGAGACTTGAACGTATAAAACCTGATGGTTCAGGGTTGAGTAATCTGTAACGTTTGAAAAATCCACACCAGCTACAGCTGCTGGATTACCATTAGACAAAAAGATACCTTTTTCTCTGGCTTCTGGTTGGGAAAGTGGTATCTATGGTCGTTCTATAGAAAAACTTGCCGGTCAGGAGGACAGATATTTCAAGAGTGCGGCGTCTAATTCTTCTCCGAGAACTAAAGAGTTATTGAATAGTGCTGCCTTGAATGACAAACGTTTGATTGTGGATCGTTCGACTACAGGTGGTGATGGGTATGATGCTCGATGCATGGAGTTTTCAGAACTGAAGTCCTAAAACACAACAACTAACGAAATAGTTAAAAAGATATGAAGGTTGTGTGTTTGCATGATGCGTACGCCACTGCTGGTGCCAATGCAGGTTTTCGCCAACATTGCAACTAACCTCTATAAAGATGTGGCAGTCTGATGTTTTCCACACCAACAGCGCGAAAGATCAAACTGTAAAAGTTGGTCAAAAACCAGATGCAACAAAATCAATTGGAAACTTAGACACTCTTCCAAAAGGAACAACAGTTAAGCACAAGGATGCAGATGATACACGAACTCCAGGTGACGAGCAACAGTAGTTGTAACTTACCCGGATACATCTACAAAAGAAGTTCCTGTAAAAGTAATTGTTGAAAAAGAAAAAGAACAGTAGCACCAGCTGAAATGACAGTTATTACGACAAGTCTAACGCAAAGTAACACTAAAACCCGGTTGAAGCGAAAGCAGAGGCAGGATCGACAGTTGCCTTGTTCGACAAAGACAACAACAAGATTGGTGAAGCTACAGCCAGGTAACAATGGGTGTAGCAAAGCATCACTCCAACTAAAGACATTCCAGCTGGTAGCGTGACAGCGACAGCACTAAATGGTAAAACATCGCTGAGTAAGTGATGCTGTAGTAGCAACGCCAGCGGCAGTTACTCCACAAACCAGCAACACTGAAACCGACACGCCAGCACCAGGGTGCAGCGACTAACAAACCAGCAGCAGGTGCAGCAACCAGCGGTCCAGAAATTGTTAATGATTTGGCAGGTAAGCAAGTACACCAGCTGATGTGACAGTTAAAAGCACCAGCAGGTTCAACTGTTGGCTTTTACAACACAGATGGTGTTGTGATCGGTGGCTGCAGCTAATGCTCAAGGTGTAGCAACTGTTCTACCCTACAAACAGTCTTCCAGCAGGGAGTCAGTGACTTCAACACCAACAGGTGGTAAAGAGTCAGCTAAGAGTACACCGATTACGATTACAGTATCACCGGTGACTGGTAGGGATGGTGGTGTGACTGGTAATGATGATACTAGACTATTGGTAGTAGGTCAGAGATTACAGTATATCCTGGGTGATAAAATTGATGTTGATGTTGTAGCTCCAAGCTACAGCTTTTAGAGAAATTTTCAGTTGATCCACTAGCTATAAGAGGAGTAGAGCCAACGGGAGGATATCTAGGAGCTTCAACGAGACTGCGATTAGACAACGTGATGCTAAATATAGTGGTACTGTTGCAATGGACCAGCCAGCAGGAGAAACTGTTGTTACTTTTGAGTGCGAAGAACCGAGATCATGGTCACAAATGTATCCAGAGATCTTAAAGTTATTGTTCTTGAGACTGCTAAGAAATATGAAACAGTTGCAGGTACAAAAAGTAGATATTGTAGATTCTAACGGCGTTAGTGGAGCTGAAAAGAATAAGATTATCGAAGCAGGAAAAGCTGCTAACCCAAGTCTTCCTGCAAATTCACAATATAGTGTATGAAAGAAGGGAACTCATCTATCACTTATCCTGATGGATCAAAAGATAAGATTGCAGCAGCATGTCTAGGTAAATCCAGGAGTGATGCAGCGACTAGTGCTCAGAAATTGTCAATGATTTGCAGGTAAAAGCAAGTACACCAGCTGATGTAACAGTTGAGCGCACCAGCAGGTTCAACTGTTAAGCTTTTACAACACAGATGGTGTTGTGATCGGTGAAGCTGTAGCTAATGCTCAGGTAGCAACTGTTCACCCTACAAACAGTCTTCCAGCAGGAGCGATTACAGCGACTTCAACACCAGCAGGTGGTAAAGAGTCAGCTAAGAGTACACCGATTACGGTTACAGCATCACCGTTGACCGTTAAGGATGGTGGTGTAACTGGTACACTGATACTGACTATTGGTAAGTAAATCAGAATTACAGTATATCCTGGTGATAAAATTGATGTTGATGTTAGCAGCTCAAGCTTACAGCTTTAGGGAAAATTTTCGGTTGAAAAATCCACCAGCTATAAAAAGAGTAGAGCCAACAGGAGGATATCTAGATGACCCACGTGGAAGTACGATTGGACAACGTGATGCTAAATATAGTGGAACTGTTGCAATGGACCAGCCAGCAGGAAGTACAAGTGTTATTTTCCATGCGAAGAATCGAGATAAACCAACAACGATATACAGAGAACTTATAGTAAAATGTTCTTGAGGACTGCTAAGAAATATGAACCAGTTGGGTACAAAATTAGATGTTGCAAAATTCTAATAATCTTAGTGAAGATGACAAGAACAAGGTTATCGCTCTGTTAAAAGCTGCTAACCAAGTCTTCAGCAGATTCACAATACAGTGTGGATGGGAAAAGGAACTCACTATCACTTATCCTGATGGATCAAAAGATAGATTGCAGCAGCATATCTAGTAAATCCAGCACCAACAGATGCAGATAAGAACACACCAACAGCTAAACCACAAACTGTAAACAAAGGAACAACACCCAAAAGCAGAAGATCTAATTGGAAATATGGGCGATCTTCCTGAGGCAAAAAGTAGCTCAAAGCTCCAGTAGACATACAGCGACACCAGGTGAAAAAGATGCTACAGTAGTTGTAACATACCCAGATGGATCTAATGAAGAAGTTCCAGTTAAAGTAACGCTAAAAGCAAGTTCTGCATCAACAACTCAACAGCGCCAGCAACACCAGCAGCTCCAGAGTAGCTCCAACAGTAGAGATTCCTATTCTAATAAAGATACTAAGGAAGTTTATGTTTATGCTGGAGAAGAAAACTCATTTGATATTAAATTCAAAGATGATAGCGGAAAAATTGCAAGTGCTACTGTAAAACAAGGTGGTAACAGAGTTTCTGATGATGTTGCAGGGTGAAGCAACACTATCAATACTCAGTATGGATTTAAAGCAAATGTTATTAATGCTGAGACTCCAGCGACAGAAAAAGCCCCAGCAGTCATTACTATTCAGGTACTCCAGCAGCGACAGATGGTTTGAGCAAAAAGACAAAACTAGAAGCAGCAACTAGGGAGAAAATCCAGAAGGTATGGCTTTAGGATGGCGTTATGCAACCGCAACGGATAAAGATGGTGCATTTATTGGAGAATAAAAGCAGTAGGTAGTCTCAACTGTAACTGATCCAGGTGCATCTCCGTGTTATGCTTAAGGGACAAACTCAAAAATATGATATTGCAACACCAACTGAAAAAGTTACTGTAGCAGATCCAGCTAACGCAACAGATGCTGACCTGGCTAAAACTCAAAGAGAAACTTCAACTTGAGTACTCTAAAACAACGATGACGCTAACTTGGCAGATAGAATGTAAAAGCTGTATCTGATAAAGATGCTAAGATCCAATCAGTAACATAAAAAGATGACAAAGGAAATCTTGTTGTAGGCATATAAAAGATGGTTCTAAGATAAAAACCATTGTCAGAATTTGCAACAAAAGAAACAACAGCAGTGGCTCCAACAGTAGAAATTCTTACTCTAACAAAGATACTAAAGAAGTTTATGTATATGCTGGAGAAGAAAACATTCGATATCAAATTCAAAGATGATAGCGGAAAAATTGCAAGATGCTACTGTAAGACAAGGTGGTAACAAAGCGTCTGCTGATGTTGCAGGTGAAGCAAATACTATCAATACAACTATGGATTTTAAAGCAAATGTTATCACGCTGAGACACCAGCGCGACAGAAAAAGCCCCAGCAGTTATTACTTATTCAGGTACTCCAGCAGCGACAGATGGTTTGAGCAAAAGACAAACCAGAAGCAGCAACTAAAGGAGAAAATCCAGAAGGTATGGCTTTTAGGATGGCGTTATGCAACTGCAACGGATAAAGATGGTGCATTTATTGAGAATAAAGCAGTAGGTAGTTCAACTGCAACTGATCCAGGTGCATTCCGTGTGTATGCTCTAAGGGACAAACTCAAAATATGATATTGCAACACCAACTGAAAAAGTTACTGTAGCAGATCCAGCTAACGTAACAGATGCTGACTTAGCTAAAATCGAAAAGAGAAGCTTCAACTTGAGTACTCTCAAAAACAACGATGATGCTAACTTTGGCAGACAAAAAGGTCAGCTGTAGCTGATAAAGATGCTAAGATCCAATCAGTCAGCAAAAGACGACAAAGGAAATCTTTGTTGTAACATATAAAGATGGTTCTCGAGATAAAAACCATTATCAGAATTTGTAACTACCAACAGATGCAGATAAGAACGAATCACCATCAAAACCAGAAATTAAAACAGACTCTAACAGGAAAAAGCAGGAACTAAGACACCAGTTGAGGGCTAACAGCAACACCAGGATCTAAAGTTAGAGTTATTTGATAAAGATGGTAACAAGATTGGTGAAGGAGTAGCAGGGAAAAGATGGAAAAAGCTACAATCACACACTAACGAAAAGAACTTTCCAGCAGGAGACGTAACAGCAAAAGAAACAACTCCAGCAGGAAAAGTATCAGAAGCAAAGCACACCAGCAAAAGCAACGCCAACAAAAAGATACAACAACACCATCAAAACCAGAAATCAAAACAGACCTAACAGGAAAAGCAGGAACTAAGACACCAGTTGAAGTAACAGCAACACCAGGATCTAAAAGTAGAGTTATTTGATAAAGATGGTAACAAGATTGGTGAAGGAGTAGCAGGAAAAGATGGAAAAGCTACAATTACCAACGAAAGAACTTCCAGCAGGGAGACGTAACAGCAAAAAGAAACAACTCCAGCAGGAAAAGTATCGAAGCAAGCACACCAGCAAAAAGCAACGCCAACAAAAGATACAACAACACCATCAAAACCAGAAATCAAAACAGACCTAACAGGAAAAGCAGGAACTCAAGACACCAGTTGAAGTAACAGCAACACCAGGATCTAAAGTAGAGTTATTTGATAAAGATGGTAACAAGATTGGTGAAGGAGTAGCAGGAAAAGATGGAAAAGCTACAATCACACCAGCAGAAAGAACTTCCGCAGGAGACTGTAACAGCAAAAGAAACAACTCCAGCAGGAAAAGTATCAGAAAGCAAGCACACCAGCAAAAAGCAACGCCAACAAAAGATACAACAACACCATCAAAACCAGAAATCAAAAACAGACCTAACAGGAAAAAGCAGGAACTAAGACACCAGTTGAAGTAACAGCAACACCAGGATCTAAAGTAGAGTTATTTGATAAAGATGGTAACAAGATTGGTGAAGGAGTAGCAGGAAAAGATGGAAAAAGCTACAATCACACCAACGAGAAAGAACTTCCAGCAGGAGACGTAACAGCAAAAGAAACAGACTCAGCAGGAAAAGTATCAGAAGCAAGCACACCAGCAAAAGCAACGCCAACAGAAAGATACAACAGCACCATCAAAACCAGAAATCAAAACAGACCTAACAGGAAAAGCAGGAACTAAGACACCAGTTGAAGTAACAGCAGACACCAGGATCTCAAAGTAGAGTTATTTGATAAAGATGGTAACAAGATTGGTGAAGGAGTAGCAGGAAAAAGATGGAAAAGCTACAATTACACTAACGAAAGAACTTCCAGCAGGAGACGTAACAGCAAAAAGAAACAGACTCCAGCAGGAAAAGTATCAGAAAGCAAGCACACCAGCAAAAAGCAACGCCAACAAAAGATACAACAACACCATCAAAAACCAGAAATCAAAAACAGACCTAACAGGAAAAGCAGGAACTAAGACACCAGTTGAAGTAACAGCAACACCAGGATCTAAAGTAGAGTTATTTGATAAAGATGGTAACAAGATTGGTGAAGGAGTAGCAGGAAAAGATGGAAAAAGCTACAATCACACCAACGAGAAGAACTTCCAGCAGGAGACGTAACAGCAAAAAGAAACAACTCCAGCAGGAAAAAGTATCAGAAGCAAGCACACCAGCAAAAAGCAACGCCAACAAAAGATACAACAACACCATCAAAACCAGAAATCAAAACAGACCCTAACAGGAAAAGCAGGAACTAAGACACCAGTTGAAGTAACAGCAACACCAGGATCTAAAAGTAGAGTTATTTGATAAAGATGGTAACAAGATTGGTGAAGGAGTAGCAGGAAAAGATGGAAAAAGCTACAATCACACCAACGAGTAGAACTTCCAGCAGGAGACGTACAGCGAAAGCAACAGATTCAGCAGGAAATGTATCACAACCAAGTGCACCAGAAAAAAGCAACAGAAGATACAAAAAGCACCATCAAAAACCAGAAATCAAAACAGACTTAACAGATAAAGCAGGAACTAAGACACCAGTTGAAGTAACAGCAGAAACCAGGATCTAAAGTTGAGTTATTTGATAAAGATGGTAACAAGATTGGTGAAGGAGTAGCAGGAAAGATGGAAAAAGCTACAATCACACCAACAGTAGAACTTCCAGCAGGAGACGTAACAGCGAAAAGCAACAGATTCAGCAGGAAATGTATCACAACCAAGTGCACCGGAAAAAGCAACAGAAGATACAAAAGCACCAGCTAAAACCAGAAATCAAAACAGATCTAACAGATAAAGCAGGAACTAAGACACCAGTTGAAGTAACAGCAGAACCAGGATCTAAAGTTGAGTTATTTGATAAAGATGGTAACAAGATTGGTGAAGGAGTAGCAGACGAAAACGGAAAAGCTACAATCACACCAACAGTAGAACTTCCAGCAGGAGACGTAACAGCGAAAGCAACAGACCCAGCAGGAAATGTATCAGAACCAAGCACACCGGAAAAAGCAACAGAAGATACAAAAGCACCAGCTAAACCAGAAATCAAAACAGATCTAACAGATAAAGCAGGAACTAAGACACCAGTTGAAGTAACAGCAGAACCAGGATCTAAAGTTGAGTTATTTGATAAAGATGGTAACAAGATTGGTGAAGGAGTAGCAGACGAAAATGGAAAAGCTACAATTACACCAACGAAAAACTTCCAGCAGGAGACGTAACAGCAAAGAAACAACTCCAGCAGGAAAAGTATCAGAAGCAAGCACACCAGCAAAAAGCAACGCCAACAGAAAGATACAACAACACCA
>BNJS01002347.1_pt1 | contig 20725 bp, 29 predicted proteins | sample 8540461 | NCBI WGS metagenome assembly BNJS01 (sample SAMD00202454, study PRJDB9452) | human saliva metagenome | isolation source: human saliva | place: Japan | reverse complement strand
TGTTACGTATAGTCATCAGTGAAACAGCTATATCTACTTTCGTCACCCGTATAGAGTTTGGTTTCAGCCGGTTACTCGTTTAATCAACGTTGGTCATCAGATTTGTACCGCTTCCGTCTGTCTGGTTAGCGTTCGATTACAAGAAGTTTAAGAGCTGAAAATCAGCCCTCACGGAATGGCCCAGCTTGCCGTTACCATTGCCAACACCGCCCAGTCAACATACCAGAATCATTGGTCGTCAGCCGTAATCTGGTCATCTCGATATCGCCGATCGTCGATCACAGTTTCAGTCTCTTTGTTGTCTTCAGATAGCCGATAATGGTGAATTCGACCAACCTTCTTCTGTCTTAGCTCGTCCACGTAGCTACCGCAGCCCGGTTTCACATCCGATCATCAACTCCGGCAATCGGTTCCTGAACGCTCGATACGAATCGCGATTTTGCTCTTTCATCCGCTCTTCGTGCCTGACAGCTCGCATTCGCCCGAAACACCCAGCCTGCACGCGTCTTATCAGCAGCGGCTTGATTCATTTCGCCGTCTTTAATACCCAGACGAACATTTTCAGGCTGCTGGTTCAGACTATTGTCAAACCGTCGAAAGTCAAGATAAAGCGAGAAACCGATTTTCACATTTTACCTCATTCATTCAAAACATGTGCTCAATTTACGAACCATAACACGAATTCCACACCGGAATTAACGTTTGCACCTAAACTGGTCAACAGACTAAAATCGAGAACAGAGCAGCAGACAGCGAAACCGAACGGTCACGATGAACATGATGCCGTCAAAATCAAAATCAACGAACAGCCGCCGACACGGGTAATGCAGTCGAAAGTTCGTCACACCACTGTGGCCAGCGCACCGGCGACAAGAAAGCCAGCTGCGGCTTCCATCTCTAACCCCGCCGGGCCGACCAGACCCCAGCCTGTCCCATCGTTCAGCGCCATCTGCCGGATCAGAGGAAATGACCAAACAACCAAAAATTGCGCCTTCCGGCTGAAAATCATTCCAACAGCTGCGTTGACCAAAGACTATAACTTCGAGGAACGCTGATTTGGCTTGCACCGCCACTCAAGAGCCCCTCAGTTAAGATCCTGCCAGGCAAGAACATCCTGAATTTTCCAGATCATCCGTTATTCATACTGTCTGTCGAATGATTTATCGAAAGAATCGGTATCACACGGTTCATTGATTCAGATTCAAAGCAGCGACAACATCTGCGTCATCATTCCACGGTATACCCGTAGCTTTTGTCTCTGAAAACATGAAGATGGCAGAACTGAACAGGCATCCTGATCTATAACGATAATTCAAAGATGACGATCATTAAACCGAGCGCCTCCGAAGAACATCAGGTCTGCCGGTTTTACCAATCGTTGACCAGCCCAGCTCAGGTGTCGCGCCTGAGTTCATGAAGCTACCGCGAAATTCGTTTGGCTCACCAGTTCCGAGTGACTTCCCTGCCCACCGATATACGCATCATGATATCCTCCATCTGTTCTCGAACATTCACCACCCAATGGGGACTGGTCGATAGCCAAACATCGATAGCGCTGAACCCCATTATTGACACCTTCCATGCAGTCGACCGTTTGGCGTTACCGGCGCTCGCCGTCAACCGAAAAATAATGTCAGGCACCAGACAAACCCTCATCCGATTCAACGATCTTTCACCGCAACTTTCCTCCCGTTGGAAGAGAAATGGCATCTGAAATGTCGAAAATGGCGGTCGGAAGCCCCGAATCAGCGCCGATAACGCCGAACGAAGAGATTTTTGTGCCAGCAGGGCCAGGCGCTGATAACAACCAGCAGGTTCCGCATAAATCACTTGTTCTTCCAGCCGATACCGGTTAATCGCGCGTTCACCGCGCTCGTGAGTTGGGGCAGAGCGAACAGCTGGTCCGTACCGAAACATGCCAAAACGAGGACAAAAATGACGATCGTGTTCACCGGTCACGGCCGAAACAATTAGACCATACCAGCCGAGATAGCGTCTGAACTTCATCAGCAAAACACATAAAAGAAGACAGCTTGGACGCAGGTCCGGCATCCCCAGCCCAACACCATCGCAGTCTCAGCAGCAGTTCTTTTTCGCGATATACGTTCAGCCCCAGCAAAGAAGAATCACCGAGAACAGCGATCATCAAACACGACGACTGCCGAAGAAAGCCAAATCCAGAACAAGTGCCTTTCATGATCGCAAAATATTATTGTAGATAGAAAGATGGTTCGTTGTTCAGTAGATTTGAAGCTGTGATTCAGGTCTTCCACCAATGAAGAAGGTTAAAAAACAAAAGAATTTTATTCAGGTCAGTAACCAGCTTTAAAACCCAGATGCGCTTGTTTCGTTACAGCACCCCAGTCGAAGAAGCTGAGATATCCGCCAGTCAGTGATTGTTGATGTTACTTCGATTTCATCACCATTGATCCGACCGAGAGTTCAACCGTGGCCTTCCAAATCATTATGTGATCGACCTCGAAACCCAGCTGCAATCGTCAGAGTTTCACATCAGCGATTACGCAACCGGTCCTGCTCACGCTCGTCACAAATTATTTGTAACAAAGCGACTGTCGTTCAACAGTGTCAGGCAAACATTTCGGCCGAGTTGTGTCGACGATTGGTACCGACGAAACCTTCACTGCCTCACGACATTTTCAGCCGCCGTAATTCCGTTGTTCACCGACAAAAACTTTTTTAAAGGCAGAGTCTGTGTGTCGCGTTATGGCGGTCCTTCTTTCATCTGAAAGTGCATCGTCGATAGCTGAATGCGTACCGTTCTTCCATGCCGACAGTTCCTGTACCGTGCAACAGGCGGTCTTTCTGTCAAAATTATTCACCCCAGGCGTTATTCAGAACAAAGAGTTATCAGGTTGCATCCGGTCGAACAGCCTCGAGTCCAAAGACGAAAGCCTTCCTGCCGATTTCTTGTTTGTCCAACTTCATCTCGCAGTTTTCGATCCGCGGCTGAAGCTCAATCGTTGCCGCGATCTAATTGCTCATCTTTCTCACTTGACGGTTCCGGATTCGCATCTTCCGTCATCTTCGAAAGCGACGATCTCCGCTTTACCGTTCATTCAACTTCAGCGCCCTTCATCCACCGTCGTTCGCCGACCGAACCATCTTCGCGGTCACCTTATACCTTCCGTTAATCGCACCGGCAACGACCGTCACATTTCGAAACAGCCTTGATCCGTGTTCTCCGGCAAGCGACGACGTCGATCGCTGCGACAATTAAACCTCCGCACCACCGACGGCCCGCTCAACACCGATATCATCCTCGAACGCTGTTTCTCATTTGAATCTGTCACGCGAAATCCAAACAATCACTAAACCAAAGCGCCTGCGCGTCAATGAACTTGCAGAACCATCGATTTGTCACGACTGGCATCAAACAAACATACACGAACCCACCGCCAGCGGGTAAACTATCACAAAGCTGCTCGAATAGCCCCTTCACTGACCGAAATATCTGGGAATGATTATCACTTTATTCAGTCATTTACGAGCGTGCTCAGTCGGTTGTCAACAACAAGATACCTGCTCAAATTGATAAACTTTTAGAATAGTCCGATCGTAGCTGATGCAACATTTCGCCCATACAGCAACACATCAACATCGCGAAACAGCTATCAGCAACACGTCACCACGGCAATACGGTGTTGTCATCGCCGAGCCAGGTTGACAACAGCATCTGGTTTTCACCGATCGGTCAAAATTACCACGGCACAGCACCCACACCATTTTCCACTGTACCAGCCGACCGAGTAATGGAGCCGTCGCGAGTTTTCCTGAAAACATGCCTGGCATTTTCCAAATGCTGAACAGCAGGTTAGCACGCCCACTTATCGCCACGGAGGCTAAAATACAAAATCGTACAGTGTCAATTATAACAAATCTGAGTTTAACCGAGTTAAAACAGCTTTCTTCAGCGATGCGCACGACTTTTTGTCACCTGTCACGATCACTACGTCCTTTTGGCCTGAATAACAAAGACGAAGAAGCTGACAGGCCCCAGCTCATCATTTGCCGGCCCGAGTTTATTTTCCGTCATTTCATCCGTGCCACTTCCATAGAGTCCCTCCTTGCTAGACTGGATCAACATATCGAAATTTTGATTGACAGTTTTAGTCATCACTGACATCGCGTTCTCATCTGCGTCCGGGGACGCGATTTTCACCATTGCCGCGGTTTTAACCACAAAGCCAACGGCCGACCGTCATAATAAAGAGGCCCAATCGTTACGCAAAGTCTCTTCAGCGAAGAGCGGCAGCCGTTGATCCGCATTGCCAATTGCCGTCGACCTCACAGCGATACGACCAACGGTTTCGACATTGTCATTCAAAAATCACCACCACCGCTAAACCGCTCATCATGAAAATCAGACCAGCCGTCGTCCCCTCGGTGGAATCGATTCGAACCCAGCTGGTGGTCTGTCCGATTGCCATGTTTTCTCTCAACCCATGATGGGCCTCACGATTTTGCTTGTTGCACTGCCTTGACACTTCACGACCGTCCACGGGTATTGTTGAACCTGTCATCCGTAGAATATCTCGTGCCCACCGGTGGTCGGTTAATTAGAACTCCACAGCCTCAATGACCGTTCCATACTAGCTATCGTCATAGTTGACCGGTATGAGCCCCGCACCGCCGATGGCTTACCACTGGTTTCGACAGCAGTCAATGACCACCGCCGATAGAATTTTAATCAACAAAGTTTCAACATGAACTGCGGCCTGAGCCTGAACCCGACGAACGTGGGCATATGTCCACCGTTCAACAGCCTGGCCCACCGGTAATGCCTGCCCCGAAAGAAACAAACACAGCAGCCTGTTTCGTTTGTTCTTCACTGGTTTATCGTCCGTACCATCAGTCGACGGACAAACCAACATCATTTAAACATGCCGCGACGACGGATGAGCCGACCGCAGGCATTGGCCACGGTCGCCCGTTGATCATCGAAATCTCGGGTTAATCACGTCAGTTCACGGAAAATAACATCGGTATCGTGGTACCCGAGTTACTGTACCGAGTTTGCGTTTCAAACAACGTCATCAAACAACCTGCGTTAATTCCCTGATCTGCTCGTAAACGACCAGCCCGATCAGCAGCTATCGCGTGGTCATTTGATCATATCCAAGTTATCCGTTGCAACATATTTTATGACGATGAAAATCAATCGTTTCGCTTTCTCCAGTAATCACCCGCGACAATCTGTTGTGGTTGTCCCGACAATCTTCAGCCGACTTCAAACATGATCTACGATCAGCCTGCCTGACCGAGTAACAACCAAAGCCCGCCCAGCCACCGTTCGGCTCCCTGCCCTGTGTCCCAACACAAAGCCGTTGTTCAGGTTGATTGTCGACCGCCGCCGAAACGATAAACCCGCCGGAACACGGCACCTGCGCAAAATCCCTTTGCTAAATCAGATTATCCGGTTCATCAGCCGCTGGAGCACCCAGCTGGCTCCTGACACACCTTTCTCCAGCCCTTCCACCAGGTCGCCCGCCTATTCACTGTGAACAAATGCCTAAAGTCCCTTCTCATTTCAGTTTTCGATATCTGCTCACGGCAACATGCAGGCGATGGCAACAATCCACTGTTTCATGTTTTCAGATCATGATCATTTTAATCCTCAAACAAACCAATTTGAGATCACGAGTAAAATCAAATCCAGTTCAGCCCCGAATACGTTTTCGTGTTAACGAAATTTGCCGATGTGAACAGATGGCAACGTCTCGCGAAATGGTCTGCCATTTTCTCACAAATACTGGAAAGACACCGTACCAGCGGCGGTCATCAATCAAACAAAATGACGCATCATAAGTTCAGACCAGCACACACACAAACATTCGCCGAGTTTATGCCATACGAGGGGTCATCCAGCAGCGCGGCGCTTTATCGCAGCATCATTGCGCCTGCCATTGCCGACGTTACGTCAGCGGAGCGAAACCAGAATCTTGTGCGCCGTGCACCTTGGAAGTATCGATACTATGTTCTTTCATCAAAGTAAACACCAACATAGATTCCAATATTTTTAGCACCTAAAGATTCTAGTTTCGCCTCGGAAAGCTCCACCCCTCATTCATATTTGACATTGTTTTTTTCTTCAACGTCAGCTCAATAGTAGCTTGGGCTATATGGTGATGCTGCATTATAAAAGCTCTCAGCAACCTTTTTCCATTTCTTGGATATTTTTTTCCAGCTACATAAGCATAAACCCAACGGAATGTTGCGCTTTTGAAATTCACTAATGTGATTGAAATGCTTTTGTCTCAGACCATTTATATGTGATGCATCATTTTGAGTCGGTTGTTTGAGCCCCGCTATGAACACGAACAATAACACCGGATATATTTTGTGAAAGAGTGTCATAGTTGATTTCTTGAGGACGTTGCCATCCTGATACATCAATAATAGGTTTCGTTAACTTTTGAAGAGCCAGTATTTCAGTTTGGACAAAGTTTGATTTTGTTTTTATAGAGTGATCCTCAAATTGAGGTTTGTTTAGGATTAAAATGAAAATCATAATCCCAAAAACTATATAAAATAAGTGGATTAATCTCATACCACATAATTTTTACCGTAAAAATGATAAAAAAATCAAAAACATTTAAAAAAAGAGATAAGAAAGGACTTTAGAGCATTTATTACAATGAATAGAGCGGAAAAAAATTGAAATATGATATAATTAGAAGGAATTTCTAGAGAAAAAGAGAAAATTATGTCAAATTATGCCATTATATTAGCAGCTGGTAAAGGAACTCGGATGAAGTCTGATTTGCCAAAAGTTTTGCATAAGGTTGCCGGTATTTCCATGTTGGAACATGTTTTTCGTAGCGTCGGAGCAATCCAACCTGAAAAGACTGTAACTGTAGTAGGACACAAGGCAGAATTGGTTGAGCAGGTATTGGCTGGGCAGACTGAGTTTGTTACTCAATCAGAACAGCTTGGAACTGGTCATGCCGTTATGATGACAGAGTCAATTTTAGAAGATTTATCAGGACATACCTTAGTTATCGCAGGTGATACTCTTTAATTACTGGAGAAAGCTTTGAAAAACTTGATTGATTTCACATCAATCATAAAAATGTTGCAACTATCTTGACAGCTGAAACGGATAACCCCTTTGGTTATGGTCGTATTGTACGCAATGAAAATGCTGAAGTCATGAGAATTGTTGAACAAAAAGATGCCTCTGATTTTGAAAAACAAATCAAGGAAATTAACACTGGAACCTATGTTTTTGATAATGAACGTTTGTTTGAAGCCCTTAAAAATATCAATACAAATAATGCTCAAGGAGAATACTACATTACCGATGTGATTGGTATTTTCCGTGAAACTGGCAAAAAGTTGGTGCTTATACTTTGAAAGATTTCGATGAGAGTCTTGGAGTAAATGACCGTGTAGTTTTGCTACTGCTGAGTCAGTCATGCGTCGTCGCATCAATCATCAGCACATGGTAAATGGTGTTAGTTTTGTCAATCCAGAAGCAACTTATATCGATATTGATGTTGAGATTGCTCCTGAAGTTCAAATAGAAGCCAATGTTACCTTGAAGGGGCAAACGAAAATAGGTACTGAGACTGTTTTGACAAATGGAACCTATGTAGTGGATAGCACTATCGGAGCAGGAGCTGTCATTACCAATTCTATGATTGAAGAAAGCAGTGTTGCAGACAGTGTAACTGTTGGACCTTATGCCCACATTCGTCCAGGTTCAAGTCTGGGTACCCAAGTTCATATTGGAAACTTTGTTGAGGTTAAAGGTTCTTCTATCGGCGAGAATACCAAGGCTGGTCATTTGACTTATATCGGAAACTGTGAAGTGGGTAGCCATGTTAACTTTGGTGCGGGAACCATTACAGTCAACTATGACGGTAAAAACAAATATAAGACAGTCATTGGGAACAATGTATTTGTAGGTTCTAATTCAACCATTATTGCACCAGTAGAACTTGGGGATAATTCTCTCGTTGGTGCAGGTTCAACTATTACCAAAGATGTGCCAGCTGACGCCATTGCAATTGGACGTGGTCGACAAGTCAATAAAGATGAATATGCAACTCTGTTTGCCACACCATCCTAAAAATCAATAGGAGTTTATCATGGAATTTGAAGAAAAAACACTTAGCAGAAAAGAAATCTATCAAGGACCAATTTTTAAACTGGTTCAAGATCAGGTTCAGTTACCAGAGGGAAAGGGGACAGCCCAACGAGATCTGATTTTCCATAATGGAGCAGTTTGTGTTTTAGCTGTTACAGACAAAGAAAAGATGATTTTGGTCAAGCAATATCGAAAAGCCATTGAGTCAGTATCTTATGAAATTCCGGCAGGCAAATTGGAAATTGGCGAAAAATGCAGATCCAATGGCTGCCGCTCTTCGTGAATTAGAAGAAGAGACTGCGTATACAGGAAAAATTAGAACTCTTGTATGACTTTTTATTCAGCCATTGGCTTTTGTAATGAAAAAGTTAAAACTATATTTAGCAAGCGATTTGACGAAAGTGGAAAAATCCGCGTCCGCAGGATGAAGATGAAACCTTGGAAGTCATCGAAGTGACTCTTAATGAAGCTAAAAACTTAATCCAGTCAGGACATATTTGCGATGCCAAAACCATTATGGCAGTCCAATGCTGGGAATTACAAAAACTAAAGGAGGGATCTATGGGGAAACCTTTATTAACGGATGAAATGATAGAGAAAGCAAAATAGGGAGAAAAAATTTCGGGCCCACCGCTGTTAGATGATGAGGAAACAAAAATTTTATCAACTTCTTCGCAATCTTTTGGTTATTCAAGTTCAAAAGGACATGGGTTTAGTCAACAAACCTTTAGGATTGATGTTGAACCCTCTATCCATAAAAAGTCGTCGCATCGAAAAACACTAAGAGAAATGTTTTTAATACACAGTTAAATAAGATTTTATTTATAGTTATTTTTTTCTTTTGATTTTTATTAATTTTTAGCTATAAAAATATTGGCGATAGAAAAGGAATTGTAATGAAAATTGGAATTATTGCTGCTATGCCTGAAGAGTTAGCTTACCTTATTCAACATTTGAAAATGCCCAAGAGGAGCATGTTTTTAGGAAATACCCTATCATATTGGCTCCATTGCTTCAGTCGAAGTAGTTTTAGTGGAAAGTGGAATTGGTAAGGTTATGTCTGCCATGAGTGTAGTGATTTTGGCCGATCATTTTAAAGTAGATGCTGTTATCAATACCGGCTCAGCAGGAGCAGTAGCACCTGGTATTGCTGTGGGTGACGTGGTGATTGCTGATAAGCTTGTTTACCATGATGTTGATGTGACTGCTTTTGGCTATGATTATGGGCAAATGGCGCGTCAACCTCTTTATTTTGAATCAGACATAAGTTTCATTTCTAGAATAAAAGAAAGTTTAGCTCAATTTGAGCAGAATTGGCATCTTGGTTTGATTGCAACTGGTGATAGTTTTATCGCTGGAAATGACAAGATAGAAGTGATTAAGTCCCATTTCCCAGATGTTTTAGCCGTTGAGATGGAAGGGGCAGCAATTGCTCAGGCAGCACATACGATAGGTTTACCCTTCTTAGTGATTCGTGCTATGAGCGACAATGCCAATCATGAAGCAAATCTCTCTTTTGATGAATTTATTGTTGAAGCAGGACGTCGTTCTGCACAAGTTCTATTAGCCTTTTTAAAATCTTTAGTTTAAGTGAAAATTTGACAGTTTTTCTCGCTTATGATAAGATTTAAATAAAGAAAAGCAAGAAAACGTTTCAGGGGATATTATGAGTATTGAAATGACCGTCAGTGAGATTGCAGAGGTTTTAGGCTTATCTCGCCAAGCAATCAATAATCGTGTCAAAGAATTACCAGAAGAAGACACAGATAAAAACGACAAAGGTGTAACAGTCGTTACCCGCAGTGGTTTGATTAAGCTTGAAGAAATCTATAAAAGAACTATTTTTGAAGATGAACCAGTCAGCGAAGATGTCAAGCAACGAGAACTGATGGAAATTTTAGTGGATGAGAAGAATGCTGAAATTCTTCGTCTCTATGAACAATTAAAAGCCAAGGATCGTCAGCTTTCAGAAAGATGAGCAAATGCGAATCAAAGACCGTCAAATTGCTGAGAAAGACAAACAATTAGATCAGCAGCAACAATTGACTCTTCAAGCTATGAAGGATCAAGAAACTCTGAAATTAGAGTTGGACCAAGCAAAAGAAAAAGTCCAATCAACTAAGGAAGGCTTTTTTGCTCGTCTTTTTGGAGGATAATCGAGGAGCTGTTTAGGTTAGTTTTAACCTGATAGCTTCTTTTATTTCTAAGAATAAACACCTAGGAGAGGGATGGAATGGAACGACTAGAAGATTATATTGCTTTTGATTTGGAATTTAATCAACATGAAGGGCAGTCGCACTTGATTCAAGTATCAGCAGTGCACTTTCAAGATGGAAAAGAAGTTGCTGCTTATGATTCTTACGTACACACAGATGTACCTTTAAAAAGTTTTATCAATGGTTTAACAGGAATTACGGCAGAAACTTTAAAAAATGCTCCTTCTGTAGAGCAAGTATTAAAGGAATTTCAAAAATTCGTCGGAGTTTTACCAATCGTCGGCTACAATGCAGCAAAGAGTGATTTGCCTATTTTGTTGGAACATGGAATAGACTATAGTCAGCAGTACAAGGTAGATTTATATGACGAAGCATTTGAGCGTAGGAGTTCGGATTTGCATGGTATCGCTAATCTTAAACTCCAAACGGTTGCAACTTTTTTAGGTTTTCAAGGTCAGTCACATAATAGTTTGGAAGATGCTCGCATGACCGCACGAGTTTATGAGTCCTTTCTCGAGTCGGATCAAGCAAAATTGTTATTAGAAAATCAAAGTAGCTTATCAAATAATCCTTTTGGTAGCTTGGATTTATCTCAACTATTTGACTAGGAGTGCCTATGAAAACTGAGAAACCTAAACATCTAGGTTTAAAGCAGATTTACTACAACCTAGATAAAATTCTTTTTTTATTTTTTTTAACCTTCTTGTTGTTAGAGTTTGTCTGGTTACCTTTAAATTCCTGGCTTGCAGGTCTTTTACTAAGGCAAACAGGTTATCTCTCTTTCTATCCTACAATAATATTTTTTTAGTGATCATAGAGGGCGCCCCTATTATAAGTTTAGCTTTGCTAATTTTAGTCATCATTAATTTATTGGTCGCCTATTTTCAAATTGGTCTTCTTTTTACTGGGGCTAGGCATCTTCTCTATCACGAAAAAAGAACCTTACTAGAATACAGTCGTAAGGTATTTAAACAAAGTTTTCTATTTATGAAGGAGATTACCATTTCCAAAAATGGCCTTTATCTTCTTTTTATGTCATGATGCTCTTTCCCTTTTATTAGAAAGATTCTAAAGATTTACTATCTCAATAAAATTGTAATTCCCAAATTTGTTGTTTCTTATGTTGAGGATCGGTATTGGTTGGTAGGTTTGATTGTCATTTTTTGTCGCTGATTATGTTTTTATGTTTCAGTACGTTTAATGTTTGCTCTGCCCTCAACTTCTTTTTGAGAAGAAAACAGTTAGACAAGCAATTAGCTACAGTATCGAAAAAACAAGAAGACAAAATTGGTTTTATACTTGGAACCTGCTTTGGATTGTTATCAAAACCTATCTATTTTTCTTTCTTTTATTACTTCCAATACTAATTACCCAGACATTAATGGACGGCTTTACCCATAAAGAATCTCTTGTTCTAGGCATTATCAACTTTGTCTTGATTCGGAATTTCCATTACATGGTTTTGACTTATTTCCTAATTAAATTTGTTTCTCTTTTAACAGGAGAAGGCCTTGAGATTATAGCGAGGCGAAAGAAAGATCATTGGATGAGATGGGGAGTTTTGTCTAGTGCCTGTATTATTTTTTCAATTGAGGGCTATGCATATCTTGAAGCACCAGTAGCACATAAACCTTTAATTATTTCACATAGAGGTGTGTCCAATAAAAATGGGGTTCAAAACACTATCCAATCTTTAGAAAAAACCTCTCAACTAGTCCCCGACTTAGTTGAAACAGATGTTCAGGAAACAAAAGATGGACAGTTTGTCATGATGCACGATGCCAATATCAAAGAATTGACAGGAGTAAATTCTAGTCCTCAAGATTTGACCTTGGAAGAATTGACTAAACTTGAAATTTCTGAAAATGCTTTCCGTAGCAAGGTTTCAAGTTTTGACGCCTATCTGAATAAGGCTAATGAATTGCATCAAAAGCTTTTGATTGAAATTAAAACCAGCAAAAAAGATAGACCTGATATGATGAAACGTTTCTTGGAGAAGTATGGGACAATTCTTAAGAAAAATGGTCATCAAATTCAATCTTTGGATTATCATGTTATAGATCAAGTTAGATCCTATGATTCAGAAATTCCTGCCTACCTAATACTTCCCTATAATAGTATTTTTCCAAGAACAAAAGCTACAGGTTATACCATGGAATATTCAACCTTGGATGAAAATTTTGTCAATAAGCTTTGGAATACAGATCAGAAGTTGTATGTCTGGACCATTAATGATTCTGATTCTTTCGATAAATCGATTCAGTTAGGAGTAGATGGTATGATAACGGATAATCTAGAAGAAATTCAGGATCTTCTTACCCTTGCCCAAGAAGACCCAGAATATACGGATCTGCTTCTAAAGAGGGCTCTTGAATTCTTTAATTTTTAATAAAATAAAAAGGGGAACAAATGTTCCTCCAAGTTGTAGGCAAGTATCCCTTTTGGATGCTTGCTTTTTCGTATTCTTCTTAGAATGGCAATTTTCCAGCGAAGGCACCCAATTTTTTCTTAGTTGTTTGGTCGATTTCCTCCTCTAGTGCAGCGTTAATAGCTTGAACAGTCATATCGGACAAAGTTTCGAGGTCTTCTGGGTCAACTACGGCAGGGTTAAAGTTGATACTAACAACTTTCTTATCGCCAGTTAAAGTAGCCTGAACAAGGTCTTGAGCAGACTTTCCAACAAACTGCATTGCAACTAATTCAGCTTGGCTTTGTTCCATTTGTTTTTTTGAAGTTTTTGTGCTTGACGCATCATGTTTTGCATGTTCATCATGGTGATTTATAGTTTCCTTTTATCTTATTTTTCTTTCCTATTTTATCAATTTTGGGGTTAAAAGTCTATTATTAGTTTAAATTTTAAACATTAAATTTTCAGAAAAATTCATTAAAAAAATTAGAATTGCCGTGTTATAATAGTTCGTAAATTAATTTTATGTTTTTTTGAATGAATAGGAGTAAATAATGAAAAAATCGGTTTTGTCCTTTTTATCTTCGGCTTTTTTATTGACAGTTTGTGCTAATAACAAAAATCTAAGGCAAGCAACACAAGTGATTCGTCTAAGGTGACAGCCTTGTCTGAAGACAAGCAAAAAATGCTTGATAAAGCCACTGCTGACTATAAGACTTTTGTGCAAGAGCAAATTGATAAACTTTTGACAGATACGGAAGGCTTTGTCAAACTTTTGAAAGAAGGTAAGTTAGAAAAAGCCAAGAAGGTTTATCCACTGATTCGTATGTCTTATGAGCGTTCAGAACCGATTGCCGAGAGTTTTGGTGAATCGGATGTAAAAATTGACTTCCGCTTGGTAGACTACATGGACGAAAACAAGACAGAAGAAGGTTGGTCAGGTTTCCACCGTATCGAGCGTATCCTTTGGGAAGACAATACAACTAAAGGAACTGAAAGCTATGGTGATCAGTTGGTCAATGATATCAAGGAATTGAAAGCCAAGATTGCAACTGTGGATGTGGACTACAAGGTTATGTTGACTGGAGCAGTTGATTTGCTTAATGAAGTAGCAACAAGTAAGATTACAGGTGAAGAGGAAATTTATTCTCACACAGACTTGTATGACTTCCGTGCCAATATTGAGGGAGCTGAGAAGATTTTCCAACTCTTTAAACCTTTACTTGAAAAATCAGACGCTAATCTAGTTAAAGAATTGGAAGCAGATTTCAAATCTGTTAATAGCTTGTTGGACAAACAGGTGACCGACAAGGAACCCTACAAACTCTATACAGATTTGACAAAAGTAGATACCAAAGAATTGTCAGAAGCTGTGACAAAACTTGGTGAACCTCTATCACAAATGGGTAAATTTCTTAGTGGAGAATAAGAGTCATGACTGAAAAAGACGAAAAGTTTTTTGAGAAGAAAATGGACCGCCGAGAATTTCTTAAAAAAGCAGGGATTGGAGGGGCTGGTTTAGCGCTAGGACTCTCTGGTGCTTCTGCTTTTTTCGCACCTAAGCTAGGAACTCAGGAAAAAATCTCGTACGGAAATGAAAAAATTGCTTTTTATGGTAAGCATCAAGCTGGGATTAGTACGTCCATGCAAAAGAATATCTATTTTGTCGTTTTGGACTTGCATACGACGGATAAGGATAAGATTATCCAGTTGTTCAAGGATTGGACGGATTATAGTGCCAAGTTGGTTGAAGGAGAATTGGTCAAAAAAGATGGACAAAATGCTCTCTTGCCTCCGAGTGATACTGGTGAAACAGTCGGGCTTAACCCTCATCGTTTGACGCTGACTTTTGGTGTGTCTGCCAGTTTCTTGAAAAAGATGAACTTGGAGAACAAGCGTCCTCAAGTGTTCAGGGATTTACCGCCTTTTCCTAAAGAGCAATTACGAGAAAAATATACTGGTGGGGATATTGTGATTCAGGCTTGTGCAGATGATGAGCAGGTTGATATAAGTTAGGAAGGGGATCTGTATGGGCAGATTGATGTAGTTTCCTAACTTTTTATTGTAATATTGGAATTCAGTTTAAGTTTTTAAGGAAACTATAATATTCTAAAGAACTCTAGAAATTTCACAACAAATTACATGTAACTGTGAAAGAATTCCTTCTAGTCACTGTAATTTGATTAGTTTAGAAGAAGAAAGACTTATTATTCTAGAACGGTAAGTTTGGTATTTCTTTCCTGAGAGGGCTAGATTGTGGTATAATAGAGAGAATAAGTTTTTAGTTAGAAAAAGGAGCAAAGAGATGATTTATGCAGGGATTCTGGCTGGTGGAACTGGTACACGCATGGGGATCAGTAATCTACCCAAACAATTTTTAGAGCTAGGGAATCGACCTATTTTAATTCATACAATTGAAAAATTTGTCTTGGAACCAAGTATTGAAAAAATTGTGGTTGGAGTTCATGGTGATTGGGTTTCTCACGCTGAAGATCTTGTAGATAAATATCTCTCCCTTCATAAGGATCGTATTATCATTACCAAAGGTGGTGCTGATCGAAATACAAGTATTGAAAAAATCATTGAGGCAATTGACGATTATCGTCCACTTACTCCTGAAGATATAGTAGTTACCCATGATTCTGTTCGTCCTTTTATCACACTTCGCATGATTCAGGATAATATAAAATTAGCTCAAAATCATGATGCTGTAGATACAGTAGTTGAAGCGGTTGATACAATTGTGGAAAGTACCAACGGTCAATTCATTACGGATATTCCAAATCGTGCTCACCTCTATCAAGGTCAAACACCTCAGACTTTCCGTTGCAAAGATTTCATGGACCTATATGGCTCTTTATCTCAGGAAGAAAAAGAAATTTTAACAGATGCATGTAAGATTTTTGTTATAAAAGGAAAAGAAGTAGCCTTAGCTAAGGGTGAATATTCCAATCTTAAAATCACAACTGTAACGGATTTGAAGATAGCAAAAAGTATGATTGAGAAAGACTAGTGCTATGATTAATCAAGTTTATCAACTGACAAAGCCTAAGTTTATCAATGTGAAATACCAAGAAGAGAACATTGATCTGGAAAATCACATTCTTATCCGCCCCAACTATATGGCTGTTTGTCATGCAGATCAACGTTATTATCAGGGAAAAAGAGATCCCAAAGTTTTAAATAAAAAACTTCCTATGGCCATGATTCACGAATCATGTGGAGTTGTTATTTCTGACCCGACCGGAACTTATCAAGTCGGTCAAAAAGTTGTCATGATTCCCAATCAACCACCCATGCAGAGTAATCGAGAATTTTACGAAAACTACATGACCGGGACACATTTCTTGTCTAGTGGATTTGATGGCTTTATGAGAGAGTTTGTTTCTCTCCCTAAAGATCGTGTAGTTGCTTATGATGATATCGAAGATACTGTTGCAGCTATAACAGAATTTGTAAGTGTTGGTATGCATGCTATGAATCGTCTTTTGACTTTAGCACATAGCAAGCGAGATCGAATTGCAGTCATTGGAGATGGGAGTTTAGCATTTGTGGTTGCCAATATTATTAACTATACTTTGCCAGAAGCAGAGATTGTGGTTATTGGTCGTCATTGGGAAAAATTGGAACTTTTCTCATTTGCCAAAGAATGCTATATTACTGATAATATTCCTGAAGATTTGGCCTTTGACCATGCTTTTGAGTGTTGTGGTGGGGATGGTACTGGACCAGCTATAAATGACTTGATTCGCTACATTCGTCCTCAGGGCACGATTCTTATGATGGGCGTTAGCGAATATAAAGTCAATCTCAATACACGCGATGCCTTAGAAAAAGGCTTGCTCTTAGTTGGGTCCTCTCGTTCTGGTCGCATTGATTTTGAAAATGCCATCCAAATGATGGAAGTCAAGAAATTTGCCAATCGTCTTAAAAATATCCTTTATCTAGAAGAACCTGTAAGAGAAATTAAAGATATTCACCGTGTCTTTGCGACCGATTTAAACACAGCCTTTAAAACAGTGTTTAAGTGGGAAGTATAAGTCCTGGAGGTTAATTGTGGAGAAAATCATTAAAGAAAAAATTTCTTCCTTACTTAGTGAAGAAGAGGAAGTCCTCAGTGTTGAACAACTGGGGGGAATGACCAATCAAAACTATTTGGCCAAAACAACAAATAAGCAATACATCGTTAAGTTCTTTGGTAAAGGGACAGAAAAACTGATTAATCGTCAAGATGAAAAGTACAATCTTGAACTACTAAAGGATTTAGACTTAGATGTAAAAAATTATCTTTTTGATATTGAGTCTGGTATAAAGGTCAATGAGTATATTGAAGATGCGCTCACTCTTGATTCGACTTTAATCAAGACAAAATTAGATAAAATTGCACCAATTTTGCAAACTATTCATGCTTCTGGTAAGGACTTAAAAGGAGAGTTTGAGCCTTTTAAAGAAATAAAAAATACGAATCCTTTAATTGAGGGTAGTATTCCTTATCCTAATTATGAAGAAGTTAGAAAAAAAGTTTTTTCACTAGAGAAACGATTAAAAAATTTGGGAATCGATAAAAGATCCTGTCATATTGATTTAGTTCCTGAAAACTTTATCGAGTCACCTGAAGGTCGATTGTATTTGATTGACTGGGAATATTCATCAATGAACGATCCAATGTGGGATTTGGCTGCTCTCTTTTTAGAATCTGACTTTACAAATCAAGAAGAAGAATCATTTTTATCCTACTATGAAAGTAGTAAAACTCCTGTATCTCGTGAAAAGATTTCTATTTATAAAATCTTACAGGATATTATCTGGAGTTTATGGACTGTATACAAGGAAGAGCAAGGAGCTGATTTTGGAGATTATGGAATTGGCCGCTATCAAAGAGCAGTCAAAGGTTTAACCTATTATGGAGGCTCAGATGAAATCTAAAAATGGAGTTTCTTTTGGTCTACTCTCCGGTATTTTCTGGGGTTTAGGTCTAACAATTAGTGCTTACATCTTTTCAATTTTTACAGATTTGTCGCCCTTTGTGGTGGCCGCTGCTCATGATTTCTTGAGTATCTTTATCTTACTAGCTTTTCTTTTAGTAAAAGAAGGAAAAGTTCGTCTCTCAATTTTCTTAAATATTCGCAATGTCAGTGTTATCATCGGAGCCTTGCTAGCAGGCCCTATCGGTATGCAGGCCAATCTTTATGCAGTTAAGTATATCGGAAGTTCTTTAGCTTCATCTGTATCGGCTATTTACCCTGCAATTTCAGTTTTATTGGCTTTCTTCTTTTTGAAGCACAAGATTTCGAAAAATACTGTGTTTGGGATTGTCTTGATTATTGGAGGGATTATTGCTCAGACCTATAAGGTGGAACAGGTTAATTCCTTCTACATTGGCATTCTCTGTGCTTTGGTTTGTGCTATTGCATGGGGAAGTGAGAGTGTTCTCAGCTCCTTTGCCATGGAAAGTGAATTGAGTGAAATCGAGGCCCTCTTGATTCGTCAAGTGACTTCATTCTTGTCCTATCTTGTGATTGTGCTCTTCTCTCATCAATCATTTGCAGAAGTAGCTAATGGACAATTGTTTGGCCTTATGATTATCTTTGCAGCCTTTGATATGATTTCCTATTTGGCTTATTATATCGCTATCAATCGCTTGCAACCAGCCAAGGCTACAGGCTTGAATGTGAGCTATGTAGTTTGGACAGTCTTGTTTGCAGTTGTTTTCTTGGGTGCACCGCTAGATATGCTGACAATTATTACGTCACTTGTCGTCATTGCTGGAGTTTATATTATTATTAAAGAATAAAGGAGATTCGTGTGAAAGCCATCATTTTAGCAGCGGGATTGGGAACTCGCTTGCGTCCTATGACAGACAATACCCCAAAAGCCTTGGTAAAGGTGAATCAAAAACCATTAGTAGAATACCAGATTGAGTTTCTTAAAGAAAAAGGAATTCATGATATTATTATCGTTGTAGGTTATTTGAGAGACCAATTTGATTATTTGAAAGAAAAGTATGGTGTTCGCCTTGTCTTCAATGATAAATATGCTGATTACAACAACTTCTACTCACTTTATCTTGTAAAAGAGGAGTTAGCTAATAGTTATGTCATTGATGCTGATAATTATCTCTTTAAGAACATGTTCCGTGATGACGTGACGCGCTCAACTTATTTTAGTGTTTATCGTGAAGATTGTACTAATGAGTGGTTTTTGGTATATGGAGATGATTACAAGGTTCAAGATATTATTGTCGATAGCAAGGCAGGTCGTATTCTAAGTGGTGTTTCTTTTTGGGATGCAGCTACTGCTGAGAAGATTGTCGGTTTTATCGATAAGGCTTATGCAAGCGGTGAATTTGTCGAGCTTTATTGGGATAATATGGTAAAAGATAATATTAAAGATTTAGATGTTTATGTTGAGGAACTAGAAGGCAATAGTATCTATGAAATTGATAGTGTCAGTGACTACCATAAATTAGAAGAAATTCTTGCTCATGAAAAATAAATGGCTCTTTGTCAACTGTAGTGGGTTGAAGAAAAGTTAAGATCGAGAAAGGACACATTTCGTCCTTTCTTTTTTGATGTTGAGAGCAATGAAAATTCGTTTTTTGAAGTTTTCAAAATTTCGAAAACCAAAGGCATTGCGTTTGATAAGTTTGATAAGATTATTCGTCGCCTCCAGTTTGGCGTTAGAATAGGGTAGTTGAAGGGCATTGACGATTTTATCTTTGTCTTTTAGAAAGGTTTTAAAGACAGTCTGAAAAAGAGGATGAATCTGCTTTAGATTGTCCTCAATGAGTCCGAAAAATTTGTCAGGTTCCTTATTCTGAAAGTGAAAAAGCAAGAGTTGATAGAGATGATAGTGGTGTTTTAAGTCTTCCGAATAGCTCAAAAGCTTGTCTAGAATCTCTTTATTGGTTAAGTGCATGCGAAAAGCAGGGCGATAAAAACGTTTATCACTGAGTTTACGGCTATCCTGTTGAATGAGTTTCCAGTAACGCTTGATAGCCTTGTATTCATGAGACTTTCGATGAAACTGATTCATGATTTGAACACGCACACGACTCATGGTACGGCTTTAGGTGTTGGAGTAAAACAGTCCAGTGGACTGTTTTAGCCCTGAGCCTAGAAATTTGAAAAGCGAAGCTGTTTAGCTAAGTCATAGTAGGGACCAAAACATATCCATAGTAATAATTTTGACTCGACATCGGACTGCTCTATCGTATCGAAGAAAGTGATTTTGAATGATAGCTTGTGTTCTTCCCTCAAGAACAGCGATGATATCGAGCTTTTCAAAATCTTGCGCAATGAAGCTCATCTTTTCCTTTGTAAAAGCGCACTCATCCCAAGACATAATCTCTGGAAGACAAGAAAAATCATGCTTAAAGTGAAAGTCATTGAGCTTGCGAATAACAGTTGAAGTTGAAATGGCCAGCTGATGAGCAATATCGGTCATAGAAGTCTTTTCAATCAGCTTCTGAGCAATCTTTTGGTTGATAATACGAGGAATTTGGTGATTCTTCTTGACGAGAGAAGTCTCAGCCACCGCCATTTTTGAACACTGATAGCACTTAAAACGACGCTTTCTAAGGAGAATTCTAGTAGGCATACCAGTCGTTTCAAGGTAAGGAATCTTAGACGGTTTTTGAAAATCATATTTCTTCATTTGACTTCCGCAATCTGGACAAGACGGGGCGTCATAATCCAGTCTAGCGAAGATTTCTTTGTGGGTATCCCTATTGATGATATCTATAATTTGGATATTTGGGTCTTTGATATCGAGTAGTTTTGTGATAAAATGTAAATGTTCCATATGAATCTTTCTAATGAGTTGTTTGATCGCTTTTCATTATAGATCTTATGGGACTTTTTTTCTACAACAAAATAGGCTCCATAATATCCATAGGGGATTTACCCACTACAAATAGTATAGAGCCATATAAATTTTTAAACATCTGACAAAAAGTCAGTTTTTACGAATAGATAAATAACTAGAAAAAAA
>BNJS01003927.1_pt1 | contig 20761 bp, 25 predicted proteins | sample 8540461 | NCBI WGS metagenome assembly BNJS01 (sample SAMD00202454, study PRJDB9452) | human saliva metagenome | isolation source: human saliva | place: Japan | reverse complement strand
GTTTTAATAAGCTAACATAATAGTTATAAAAATCCAAGTCGACGAGACTTGGATTTTTGACTAATTTAGCTGCTTAAGACTATCTTATTCCAAGTAACTCTTACCATTTTCAACAACCATAGTGATGTTGACGTCGGTATATTTACCGTCAGATAAAGTGCTAAAAGTGAATTTATAGATACCATCTGATAGAGTTCCGACTGGAAGTGATGTTAATTTATCTTTAAGTAGTCTACACGATTATCATTTTTATAATTTTGTCTATCCTCGATTATACTGAAATTTAAGTACTTGATAGAAATAACTAGAGATTTATTTTTGATATGTTTGTTAATATCGATATTGTAAAAACTCGCAAATATCTGTATCTCCATTTTCTCTATTTTTACAGCCCTTTAATAAGAATACTATCAAATTTTCTTTTTGTCAGCTGGTAGTAATCTGACAGAATCTATTCTCTAGTAATTTGAAAACCAACTGCCTCATTAAGTTTAGTCACTATATCTTCTTTTAGTTTTAGATCTCTTATTCTTTCTTCGTAGACATTTAAGACAAATTCAAATTGTTCAAGTGTAACTTTATCAAATAACTCCCTTTCCGCATCGTTTTCAAGATAGGAACGAATTTCTTCCTTGGCCTTTTCATCTAATGTTGTCACGTGTGTTCCATTATGAACATCAGAAACATAAATATAATCGATAAAATTTTCTCCGTTCGATAAAGTCTCTTTATAGAAAAAAGTAGTAAGAGTTCCGTTATAAGGCTCAATTAAATGTTCTTTCTCATATACTTCGACTTTTCCTTTTAAGCCAAAGTCTTTAAAGTCTTGTACATATTGAACAGTCGAGCCCCATAACGAAACTTTGCTATTCATGATTAACAATAAATTACATAACAAAATGACTATAGTTCCAAAAACAAAACTTGATATGTTAGAAGACATGTTATCTTGATTGAGCTTCGTTTTTTGAAAGTTTCCAATAAAGAAGATAACAGAGTATAGGAGACTAACGGTAAACAACATTAGGAAATTATAAATATAATTGATTGACCACAAACTTAGATATACTATATTTGATAATTGTAAGCAGACTCCTATAGTCGCTAAAATTACTTGTATATTACTAGTCTTTTGGACTAGCTGATTATCTTTAAAGCTGATTTTGATTTCAGAGGATCTCTGAAGGCATTACCTAAAAGGATTAAAGCTATTACATAAAAGAATACAGGTAGAATGATAATAGCATAACCTGATGAATAGAAGGGAGCAAAAAAAACAAGATTATAGAGTAAATATCCTAATAAGACCAAGCAAAGTCGTATCAAGCTTATTTTATATGGTTTCATAGGAGAACCTCCTTATTACTGTTAACTGTATTATATCATAAGTGGAGAAGAAAAATAGAGCGCTTATATGGAAAGATCAAATTAAAAAGATAGACCCTATGACCTATCCTTTTTAATAGTTTAGATATTGTTCCATTTCAGATTTCAATTTCTTTCCGTAGTGACAAATCGGGCAAGAAACGAAATAAGTTTTGCCGTAAGGAAAAAGTGGAATCCAGTAGAGTGTGAACTTGCGTCCAGTTTCCACAATTTCCCAAGTGTCAGTATTGTTGCAGTGTCCGCACTCAATAGAACTTTGTGTATGTCCTAATTCTGACATAACCTTTTAGAACCCCAAAAATAGAATCATATCCTCATCTCCTTATTTAAATTGTTGAGTTTTTTGCTGAAGTCGTAGTCTTCACCACTTTCGATACTATCAATGGTGATAGCAGTACGTTGGTTTGTCTTTTCTCATCTTTTATCAGCTTTGGCAATCTTATCAACAACGTCCATACCATCGATGACTTGACCAAAGACAGGAGGTTTTGCTAGTCTAGACTTGGATTTCCACCTCTTTATAGGTTCTGATGATTTTCTTTGGATACTTGCTGGTAGGGAGTTTAGCAGAAATATCTGTTGAGTTTTGCTGATGAAGAACTGGCTACCGTTGGTGTTTGGTTGACCAGTGTTAGCCATAGCAAGGGCTCCTCGGATATTGTATAGGTAAGGAGAGATTTCATTTTTAAAACCAGTTCCCTTGTCCTTTGTTTTATCCTTATCATGCCAGATAGATTGGCCCCCTGTACCATCTCCCTTAGGATCTCCAGTTTGGACCATAAAGCCATCAATAACACGGTGGAAGGTAATGCCGTTATAATAGCCTTCCTTAGCGTGAGTAAGGAAGTTTTCAACTGCTAGTGGTGCTAGTTTTGGAAAGAGTTTGATGCGGATATCGCCTTGATTTGTGTGTAAAATGACCTCAGCTTCATCTTCAGCAACTTCCTTAGAAAGTTGAGGGAAGTTGGCATTTTCATTAGTTAGTGCGTCATTCAAATCTTTGGCAGCCTGAGCAGCTGCTTTTGAGCTTTCCTCAGCTGAGATGCTAGAGTCGACATACTCATCACCACGGAGACCACGTTGGATACTAGTACATCCAGCAAGGGCTACAGTTGATAGTAAAAGAAGGGTTGCTAGTTTTTTCATTGTTAACCTCTCAAAAATTCATTTCTACTATTGCACCTTAAAAGGAAGGTGATTTCAAATGTAAAAGATTTTACTAAAAATTTCTAGTAGTATTAAAAACTCTGTCAAGTTTCTTGACACCTGTCAGAAACTACTATAGATAGAACATGTGCTAAATAGCTCAGCTGATTTCACCGAAATAAAAATAAGAAAAGAGACATTAAAAATGGCAGTTAAAACTGTTTGACCTCGTAAGCGGGTTCTAAGAAAAACCTTTCACCGTATCAATCGTAGCAGACTCACGTTCACCACGTGACGGACGTTTCTATCGAAACAGTTGGGACTTACAACCCACTTGTTGCTGAAAACCAAGTAACTTTGAAAGAAGACCGCGTTCTTGCATGGTTGGCTGATGGAGCTCAACCTTCAGATACAGTTCGCAACATCCTTTCAAAAGAAGGCGTATTGAAAAAATTCCACGATTCTAAATTCTCAAAATAAGTTTAAAGTAGGTTGACAGATGGATACGATTGAAAATCTCATTATTGCGATTGTGAAACCTTTGATTTCACAACCTGATGCCTTAACTATCAAGATTGAAGACACACCAGAGTTTTTGGAGTATCACTTGGATCTTGACCAGAAAGCGATGTCGGTCGTGTTATCGGTCGTAAAGTGGTCGCACTATCTCAGCGATAAGAACGATTGTCTACTCTGTCCCAACTGAAGACAAGAAAGTAAGAATCGTTATCGACGAAAAATAAAAAAAGCGGGACAGATGTCTCGTTTTTTTGTGAGGAGGAGAAGATGAAGGATTTAACGTTTAGACAATTACAAGCTTACTTACTCGAACATTACCAGCAATCTCGAACTGAGGAAGGCCTCTTTATCAAGCTAGTGGAGGAAGTCGGAGAAGTAGCCGAGGTCTTGAATGGGCGCTCTGGTCGAAAAGAGGGAGGGTCCAGGACTCAAATGAGTGAACCAGCCAAAGAACTGGCAGATATTATTCACTGCACCGTCGCAATTGCGGCCATTAATGACATAGATCATAACCAAAACCATCTTGACAAAAGATAAGAAAGCTGCCATTAAGCATCAGCATGAAAGAGATTTGAAGGATTTTTGGATAACTCTAAGAGAACTAGGAGTAATCTCTTTTCACTAATATGAAGGTTTCTCCTAGCTTTATGCTAGCTAGCAAGAAAGAATGAGAAAGCAATGAAACCAGAGGACTATGCATGGAATGAGTCGGAACGAACTGCTATGAGACCAAAATGAATCACCCACCCAGTCCTTACAGTTGCTACTTTTGGACGAGACTCTGAGAAAAGATTGAAACTGTGAACAACACTGATAGACTTCCCAGAAATAATCTAGCCTGATGGGCATTAGAGAACCTCGCGAAATTTTATCTTTTAATTTGACATCGGTGATGAAGGTAGAAAATAAAATAATCTGCAAGCTTACGAGGCTTTGATGCACGATTGAGAAATGAGTCCTCACCCCTCATGAGTTGAGAAAAGCAGGTTTCGGCAGCAAATCTCCTCCATGCCCAAAATCAAATCGCCAAGTACGCCCAGAGTCTTTGTACGTTTTACTCTCAACAGCCCATATGAGAGGACACCATCGTTTCTCATGGATTAAGCTATCAAAGCAAGGAATTCCAAGAGGCAGACAAGTTAGAACCTGTGAGACAAGAACGAGAAAAGCAGATCAGACTGGCTGAATCCTTTTTAGCTAATGTAATAGATAAACGGTGAAAGAAGGAATAAAATACCAATCCTAGAAATAGCATCTAGGATTTTACTATGCTAAAATGGATAGACAGCCCAAAGAATTTAGATCAATCAATCTTGAGAATAGCTATTTTAAAGGGAGTAACAGTCTATGAACGAGAAAACAAAAAGCTCACCTAGCAGCCTTATCCTTTTCTAAAAATCATTGGTGCTATTTATTAAGATTGCTTTTGAGCTATACCAGTCCTCTCACCAACTTAGCACATCGCTATACAATCGCAGCTTTAGTATTGGTCGTCCTTCATCAAACCAAACTTATCAAAGTGAGTTTAAGTAGAAAAGGTATCCTTTCTATTCTCCCTATGAGCCTTTTCTATCCACTCCTCTTTTTTATTTTCCAATCCTTTGCTCTACAGTATATATCGTCTTCTGAAGCGGGAATTTTACAAGCGCTTGTTCCGATTTTTACTCTCCTTTTAGCATCAGTCTTTCTCAAGGAAAAGACAAGCTTGCTTCAAAAGTTCTTTTTAATTTTATCCGTATCAGGAGTAGTTTTCATCTTCCTTAGCAAAGGAGCAAACTTTAGCACGGAAACTGCTATCTTGGGCTTTCTCTTGATGTTAGGATCTGTTCTTGCCAATGCGATAAACAATATTCTCAGCAAGGCTAAAGGAGGTCGCTATCGGGCCATGGATATGACAGCTGTTGTGATATTTGTTGGCTTCTTCATCTTTAATGCGCTGAGTCTGACCTCCCACTATCTAGAGGGGAACATATTAGCTACTTTTTGTGCCATCGGAAAGCTACCCTATCTGCTTTCCATCCTTATTTAAATTTTAGCCTCTATAGTTACTGTAGTCTCTATCTATGCTATCGTTCGCCTTGCATCAACAGTCAGTGTCTTTGGGCAATCTTGAAACAGTTTTGACTATTCTAGCTGGGGCTCTTATCTCCACGAACCAATTTATAGTTACCATGTGATAGGAGCTGCTCTGATTATTGCTGGAATTTCAGGCATGAATCTGATGAGAAAAAGTAAAGATTGCTTTAGCAGTCTTTTTCTTTATCTAAATGATGCAGAAAATTCAAAATTTTTAATGAAAATTAAGTTTAAAAACGATGATTTTAATATAGCATGTTAAAAATAGATAAAAAGAATAATACTAGGATAAAGAGGAGCGAATGTAAAATGAAGCAAAATGATATAGCTAGAAGCGTGCTTTTTATAATAGAGAATACGATGTTGAACGTACCTTTATAGCAGTCGTAGATTGTGATTTGCTGTTTATCATCGTCCTGAAACGCAAGTAGCATTACATTATTTTATCATGGAGCTTAGACGGAGTCAGATGTAGGGGCCCACCAGTATGATGCTTTTGAGGGATTTGACCTCTATTTTGTCAATGTCTGAGGGCAGGGGAATCACCTATGAAAGTTGGTCTCACTGACTTAGAAGGTGCTGTCAAGATGATGCTATTTGCCTATTTCCAGCTAGATAAGGTGATATTGGTTGGTCATTCTTGGGGAGGAAATCCACTTCAAGAGTACACCTATCGCCATCCAGAAAGAGTCCTAGCCTTGGTCATGGTAGATAGTTGGGGACAGCATCGATACCTATCAGATAAAGAAAGAGGTCGAATCAAATATAGTTCTCTTATGTATAAAACGATTCCTTGGAAGGTGATTGAGATAAGAACTCAAAAATGCAGATAATCCTATCACAAGAGAATTGGTCAAGACGGCCATTATAGAAACTGGACGAGATGTTTTCTTTGAATCTTGGAATCACAGGTTTCTTTGGCAGTCCATGAGATAGAAGGATATAAAGGAAACTACAGTTATTAGTAAGAGGCGAAAATGATTTTCCCAAACACCTAAAAATGATCTATGATGGTATCATTGCTCTAAATCCCAATGCGCGTCAAGTAACGATTTCAGACAGCAAACACCAACCGATGAATGACCATCCTAAAGAGTTTAATCAGATAGTTGGTGATTTTTGAAGAAGTAGTAGCTTTGTAAGATAGGACTTATCCAACTTTTGTAGAAAATCCCTGGAACGTGATAAAAATAAAGGATAAGGATTTTTAATAATTCATTATGTAGAATGAGTGGATTTCTTTATGAAGAGGATTGAAGTATCTACAGAAATTGGTAGTCTCTCTGTTACTTATCAAAAGCAAAAGAAAGTGCTAGTTTGTTTAAGTGGCGCAGGTTTGCTACCAAGTTATGAAAATTTTTCACTTATACTTGAAAAACTTCTCCTACAATTGGTTATTTGACAATTGATTTTCCGAACACAGGTAGGAGTCCGATTCATGACCAAGCTGGAAAAAATCTAGATAATCTTGCAGATGCGGTTTATAAAGTACTTGAAGAATTAGGATTTCTGAATATATACTTTGTGCACATAGTTTGAGTGGAATTTTAGCTTGCAAATTGCTCAAGAAACCAATTAAGTGTCAGGCTTTAGTAGCAATTGAACCGACAACTAAAAACGTCATGTTTGCTGATTTTTCAGAAAATCCTTATCCAGAAATGGAAGAGCAGATGAGGCTGATTGACGAGTGTGGTCCTGAACTTTATTTTAAGAACTTAACCTGCACACAACATTTAGCCCTGAAATTAATAAAGAAATCTGGGAAATAATGCAAGAAAAAGGCTCAGAATTGGAAAATCAAGATCCAGGATTTCAGATATCTGGAGAGATTACTGAGGAAGATTTTGAGAATGTATCTATAGAATCTTATATCCCTGTGTTTATTTTTTGTCAGGCTTATAGAGAAAAAGAGTACAGAGAATCAGAATATTGGACTTCCAATACTAAACTCATTTTAGGAGGGAATCACCATTATTTACAATGGTCAGAATCAGAAAAAATTGCGACTATTATTCGAGAACTGTCAGAATAAGATGGATAGAAATAGATACAGGAGACAAGATGAACTACTTTTAATGTTGGGAAAATCGTCAATACGCAGGGTCTGCAGGGTGAGATGCGAGTCTTGTCTGTGACGGATTTTGCAGAAGATCGATTTAAAAAGGGAGCAGAGCTGGCTTTATTCGATGAAAAAGATCAGTTTGTTCAAATAGTGACCATCGCTAGCCACCGTAAGCATAAGAATTTTGACATTATCAAATTCAAAGACATGTACCATATCAATGCGATTGAAAAATACAAGGGGTATAGTCTCAAGGTCGCTGAGGAAGATTTGAACGATTTAGATGATGGTGAATTTTACTATCACGAGATTATTGGTTTGGAAGTTTACGAGGGAGACAACTTGATTGGAACTATCAAGGAGATTCTGCAACCAGGAGCAAACGATGTCTGGGTGGTCAAGCGAAAAGGTAAGCGAGATTTGCTTTTACCCTACATTCCGCCAGTAGTTCTCCATGTTGATATTCCAAACAAACGGGTTGATGTGGACATCTTAGAAGGGTTAGATGATGAAGATTGATATTTTAACCCTCTTTCCTGAGATGTTTTCTCCGCTGGAGCACTCGATTGTTGGAAAGGCTCGAGAAAAAGGGCTTTTGGATATCCAGTATCATAATTTCAGAGAATACGCTGAAAAAGCCCGTCATGTTGACGATGAGCCCTACGGAGGCGGTCAAGGAATGTTGCTCCGTGCCCAACCTATTTTCGATGCCTTTGATGCCATTGAAAAGAATAATCCCCGCGTCATTCTTCTCGGGATCCTGCTGGGAAACAGTTCGACTCGCTTTACGCTGAGGATTTGGCTCAGGAAGAGGAACTAATCTTTATCTGTGGTCACTATGAAGGGTATGACGAGCGTATCAAGACCTTGGTAACTGATGAAATTTCCCTAGGAGATTATGTCCTGACTGGTGGTGAGTTGGCAGCCATGACCATGATTGATGCTACGGTTCGCTTGATTCCAGAAGTGATTGGCAAGGAGTCTAGTCACCAAGATGATAGTTTTTCTTCAGGACTTCTCGAATATCCTCAATACACTCGCCCTTATGACTATCGAGGCATGGTCGTGCCAGATGTGCTCATGAGTGGGCACCATGAAAAGATTCGCCAGTGGCGACTGTATGAGAGTCTAAAGAAAACCTACAAGCGCAGACCTGACCTGCTAGAAAACTATCAACTGACAGCCGAAGAAGAAAAGATGCTGGCTGAAATCAGAGAAAACAAAGAATAAAGGAGAACCTTATGCAAGTAATCAAACGTAACGGAGAAGTTGCCGACTTTGATCCAGATAAAATTTACCAAGCTGTCCTAAAAGCAGCTCAGACAGTTTATGTTTTGACAGATGATCTACGTCAAAACCTAGCTCAAGTTACTAAAAAAGTAGTCTTGGACTTGGAAGAAGCAAAAGTAGAACGTGCCACTATCAGCATGATCCAATCAATGGTTGAGCACCGCTTACTTGGAGCTGGCTACATTACCATTGCAGAACACTATATCTCTTATCGCCTGCAACGCGATTTGGAGAGAAGTGGTTATGGCGACCATATCGCAGTTCACCTTCATTTTGAACAAATCCGTTAAGAAAAAGAGTGGGATGCATAGAACATCTCACTCTTTCTTAAATAGACTTTTCTGAGCTTTTTGTACAGTTGAGGGCACAAAACAGAGTCGTTTTAATATCACTGATACGAATGACATGTGTCACATTTCTAGTGAAATTTTTGACAATAATCTGTTGTCGGCTGACATCATATTTGACAATATCACCCGTAAAACTTGTCTCAGCGAGTATGACATGAACAGCAGATTTTTTCTGGATAGCCTGCTCGATTGTAGCTATTAGGGAGTTGTCTTCGGGTTTATGAGAGATTCATCATTCCGTTTGTGAGAAAAACCTGTAGTTTATCTAGTACGTTTTAAATGTTTGTCTCATAAGATCCTCCTTCTTATCTATCCATATTATATAATTTCCTAAATCACCAAGATTTTTACCGAATAGACTATAGAAAACATACACAAAGGAGTTAAAAATGGCGGAATTTGCATTTGAAATCGAAGAACACTTACTGACCTTGTCCGAAATGACAAAGGCTGGACAAAAGAACTAAATCGCGTTAGCTTTAATGGTGCCCTGCAAAGTTTGGACTATCTGTTCTGAGTCCTGACCATACCAAAATGGGCAAAGGAATCACGCTTTCCAAATGAAGAATTTCAGGTAATGGTTGATGCCTTTGGGGGATAATAAAGATCTTGAGTGCAGCTCAAGATTCTTTTTAGGACACGATATAATCACATAGAGAAGTCTTAGCTGGCTGGATGAAAGTTTCCTGAATTTCGTAGGCGGTGTGATTTTCTTTTGCGAATCCAGACCTCGATGAATGAAAGTGCGCCACAAAAGTGCGCGTAATGATATGAGGCGATGTCTTCTTTGCTAAAATTATATTTCAGTTGGTAATTAACATTTTTAGCACCCATCCTGAGTATGTCTCACCGCAGAAACTCCTTCCGCATGGGGTCGACTTGGTGTGAGTATACAAGATGTTAATAATTTCTCGCATATGAGCGGAAAGTATATAGTCCGCTAAAAAGAAATAGGATCTCCACTCGTTATGCCGGGTACTGCTGTAAAGACGTGCCAAAACATGCGATCGTCTCCCCGTGAATATACTCAATAATATCTTCAAAATTGTTAAAATGCTTTGATACGTCGCTTGTCGTGAAATACCAGCCTCAGCACTCTCAGTCGTTGTAAAGGAGCCACGCTGGAGGATTTTCCTAGCTGGTGTGATGAGTGAACTCCACACTAAGTCACGAGTATTCTTAATGGCATAATTCTACTCCTCTCATTTATAATTATTTTAAATATGCATATTGAATACTCTTTTATCATTTGATTAACCACAACAAACATATTACTATATACAATTCTAAATAAATTTACAATCTCGATTCCATTATAACATAACTACCATAAAAGACTAGGTTGGATTGTGAAAAGCTCTTTTCTCGGAAATTCTTGTCGCAGCAATATTTTGAACAATTCTCACATGTGTGCCCTATTGTTTGAGAGATATAAAACATTACATCCTTGAAGAGGTTTACAGTGTGTAACAACACCTTGAAATATTATAATGCTATGAAAATGTTTGACGATATGTGAGTACGTAATGGTTGGATAATATTTCTTACATATGTTCCATCTGATCATGAGTGAGTGATACCTCTGCTAAAGATTGAGTTAATATTTGAATAATGCCAGCAGTATACTCTTTACCCACGCAAAATTACTGTGATGTAAAGGCTCATACATATCGCAATTAATCTACGCGATTGAAAAGTAGTTTAACCCTTTACAGGAGAAGACGATGCACTGTTCACACTTTTCTAATCCATTTTGTAGAAAGGAATATTACAGAAACAGAAAAATTTCATATAACATTTCTTTTCCTCTGATGTATACTTGGTGTTTTGCTAGAAAACAACTCAAGTCGAAAGCCAGCAGACATCACCGATAGAGTTGTGCTTTCAGACGTTAAAATCCTTGCTGAGAGCAGGAAACGCCGGATGAAATTTTCTGGCATGCTAAGGACGCACCCACAAAAAGGTGATAGCTGTTAATGGGAAGTTTGCTTTTCCCTGGCTTGGCTGTGCCGGGAATATTAAAGGAGGGATTGACTTTTACAATCAAAAGCTCCAGATGGTTTGTCTCTTAAAGATGCCACGGATGACGATACCTCAAGTAAATAAAGTCCTGCGAAAGTAGTAGCACGACAGCGTAACAGGTGTCTAACTTTACTTTTAGTAAAGAAGTTGAAAGATATTAAAATGTAAAAGAACCTTTAACGTTTCGTCAATTGCAACGACGACGGGCACGGAAAACACGAGTAACCTATAACCTCCTGGGGTACACAAACATTACCTTTAAACCTTATAAGGATGAAGATGCCGTGGTGTTGAAGGTGAGATTGTTTTCAAGGTGGCTGGTCAGACGAACGAATAATTATGTGACGCTGGTGGATGCGTGTCAACCATGCGGCTGAAGATTTAACAAGGCAAGACTTCAGCCAGTATTTAAAGATGCTGATAAAGCTAGCATGGCGGTTCCTTGGCTACTACATATCATCGCACAGGCTTTATTCTGAATGCTGCTACTTATGAGATCAACCTTGGATACTTCAAAGAGAGCCCAGAGGCGGGTGAGTTGGAAACTCATCAGTGGCAACGAAACCGGATCCTGTCATTATAAAGGCTGGTTCGGAGCACTGCAAAGCTCTTTGAAGATTACAAACCAGTGGTTTTGAGTTTGCAGACACAACGCCTGCCACCAACACGGGAACACAGGCTATTTCCATCGAATACTTCACAGCTACAGCTGGTGGCACAAAAGTTACCCAGTCGGTATCATCAGGTCGGAGAAGCTCGTCCAACATGGAACCATGGAGATGGTACTACAAACACCAAAACAGTGCAATCAACGTAATTTTGTCTATCAAATCGGTAGGTGCGACAGTTTCAGCCGACCTTGCTGGCAGTTAAAATCGCTATACGGTGAAGGCGATGCTACGTGAGTGAAAGACGCTGAATTCGATAATTGTCCAGTAAAGACGACACGATCAGAAATACACTATCAGGACAGTGAAAACGGTGCTGCCATCACACCTGTATTGTCAAACGGAACTTACGTTGTGCAGGTTCGCACTAGCAAGACGCATATATTCTAGATAAAAACAGAACGTGAAGTTAATAAGACTGGTGTGAACTGTTATCTTGAACACGATTTCCGAGACAAGCGTAAAACAGTTGACTTTACAGCTGCTAAAAATGGACTAAGGAGTAACGCAGGAGACTACAAACAAGTAAGTGTGAGGTCTTTATGCTCAAAGAAAGTGGAAAGCAGAAACAGACGCTAAAACCTGTCACTGGTTCTTACACACCAACCTATAACTAAAGAAAAATGATGGTGCTACACTCAGGAGTGGAGAGACCAGTGCGGAACTTGGTATAGATGGCAGCAATTAAGTTTACTCTGTTCTGTTGAGTTGGAAGACGGAACAGGTATCCCACTTGCTGAAGGTGCTGCGCACGTGGGTGGCTGGTGGTGCAACTACGCGCGCGAGCACACTCATACGGCAGCAGAAATCACCAACGAGGGCCCAGCGCCAGTAGTGCTCAAACCAAGCACCATAAAGTGACTGGTCGTGTATGTGAAAGCTGGTGAGTTTGAATTTGACTTGTTCGATGACCGAGCAAATGAGTTGCGTTGAGACAGTGACAAATGATGCGGATGGTAATATCAACATTGCAGAGTGCTGACATTTTGATGTGCTAAGGTACATACAACTACCACATTGTTGAGAAAAGAAAGCGAACACTGACTGAAAAAGTGTGATGCCCGATGCCAACCCGTTACACGCACGGATTACTGTATCAGCAGATGCTGAAGGCAATTTATCTGCAGCCGTCATACTGAAAACGATGAGATAAGCACTGCAAAGCACGTTTACGCTGCTGAGAGGCAGTCGGCTCTGAAGTAACAAAAGTTCTCTAGACAGATGCCCGAAGCAGTGGGTGATTGGGTTGTCTTGAAGAATGACGAAACATAGCACAGTTCAGGAAGAACACTGCTGATGGTAGGTCGCATTTTGCACCAATCGAATACACCAAAGCTGGCACTTACAAGCCACACTGCACGTTTGAAACAAACGCTGGACAAACTATTGACGAGTGCACGATACGATAGTCCTCAAGTTGTAAGTCACTGTAGAAGTACGAGACGCGATGGCAGAAGGAAATCTTTACTGCACAACGTAACATACCCAGCGGACAAAAGAATTCCAACATGACTGCAGAGCTAAAAGGCTCCAGCTACTCTTGCCGTTAAGAAAATGCCTTCTACTGGTCTGATAGGTTAAAAAGCCATGGTGAGTTTGAATTTACTTTGACAGACCTCAAGATGGCACGTAAGCAAAACGCTCCAAGACTGACAAAAGACGGAAACGCTAAGTTTCTCAGTCTTGGAATCTCGATAAAAGCTGGAAACTCTCACTCACAAGATTGCTGGAAAAAGCTGGAACTGCTGCAGGCATCACGTACGACTCAAAAACAATCACTGCTAACAGTTACTGCCCAGCGGACAACAGGTCAAGGTGCCCATAAAGCAACTGTGCCTGACTGATGAAAAAGCTTTGAGAATACTTACACTCCAGCCGGGCTGCAAGCGTAACTCTTGGAGCTAAGAAAGTTCCGAAGGTGAAAGACCTCGGAAGCGTAAATACAGCTTTGAACTGAAGAAAGCAGACGGAACGTTAAGCTGGAAAACAGTGACAAACGCCGCTGATGGAACGGTGACCTTCTCGCCAATCTCATATGACGCGAGCCATGGTAGAACTCGCACATACACTATCTCGGAAAGCTGCTGGACTGAAACAGGAATCACTTACGATAAGACAGTCTGGCAGAAGTCGAAGTAACGGTTGAGAAAGTAAAGTGGCAAACTGTAATTGAAACGTAACAGCTTCCAGCAGGAACGATCTCAGATTAAGCAAACACTTTACCCAGCGAAAACTGGAAGTTCCACCAGAAGAAAGTACGAAGCGACGAGAACAGCCAAGATGGTAAACGTCCATCTTCTGTCACAGTTAAATGCTTGCGGATGGTCAAAGATACTGGTAAGACACTGAGCTAACGCCGCAAACAACTGGCTGGAAGCTGCACAAACCTGATGCTGATAAAGCAGGCACACCCTATTAAGTACACAGTAGTAGAAGTAACTGTTGCTGGTTACACTTTCAGAGTTACTGGTGACGCTGCATCAGGATTCACCATCACAAATAGCTATTCACCAGAAAACAGTTGATGTAAAAGCAACTAAGAACTGGGATGATGCTAATAACTAAAGACGGCAAACGTCCAACTAAGATTACAATCAATCTTTTAGCAGACGGTCGAAAGTTGATTCGAAAAGAAGTTCAAGCAGCCGCAGACGGAACTTGACTGTCGAATTCTACGAAATTAGCAAAATATAAAAGGCTGATAAAAATCAATACACTGTAACAGAAGAAGCTGCAGCAGAATACGGAAATCAACTATTACAGACTTTACCATCACAAACAAATATACCAAAAAGCAATCGACTACGTAACAAAAGTATGGAACGATGCGAACAACCAAGACGGCAAACGTCCTGAGTCTGTACGTTCAACTTTATAGTAGGGAGATGCGAGATCCAGTAGCTGTTGAAGGTAAGAAATTGACCTTAACAGCTAAGGATGAACAGACAGATAACACTTGGGTAGCATCCTTCACAAATCTTCCACAATACGAAGCTGGAAAAGAAATCACCTATTCTATCAAGGAAGTAGACGTACCAGCTGGTTATGAAGCTCTCAACTGGTCAGGTCGTGACAAACACTCACACACCAGAAACAGTCGTTCTTTCAGGAACTAAGGTTTGGAAAAAGATAACAAACAACCAAGACGGCAAACGTGCAGATAAAGTGAAAGTTCAAATTTCTAACGGCGACAAGTTTCAAGAAATTGAAGTTCAGAAACAACTGGCTGGAAGTTCGAATCAAAAGCACTTCCCTAAGTATGTAAAATTGAAATCAAGTACACTGTCAAAGAAGCAATGGGGAAGAATATACCTCAACAGTTACTACGGACAAAGATGGTAAGTACACAGTTACCAATACACATGCTCCAGAGAAAACATCTGTAAAAAGGTCATAAGATCTGGAAAGATGAAGAGAACAAAAGACGGTATCCGTCCAGCATCTATCACCGTAAAACTTCGCCGATGGTCAAAGACACTGGTAAGACTGCGTGGTAGCCTCAGAAGCAACTGGTTGGACTTATGAGTTCACAGACCTTGATCGTTATAGAGACGGTCAAGCAATCGAATACTCTGTAGATGAGTTCCGGTTGAAAGGTTATTCATTCTAGTAGAAGGCTTCAACCATCACTGAAATACACACACTCCAGAAACCAACACCAGGTAAACCAAATGAACCAGGAAAGCCGGGACAAAACCTCAACTTCCTAATGCGGGTGAAAAGCATCTAGCGCAGCAGCAGTAGGTAAGGGACTTGCTTTTGATGGCAGTGACTGGTGGATTGTACTTTGTAAGCCGTAAAATAAATAATCTCTGTAAGAGAGTTAATCAGTTAGTTCTGTAGAAGCATTGAAAGGGAAAATAGTCCAGTATCAAATGTTCTGGACTATTTTTATCTTGAAAATAAAGTGAGGCTTTTCAAGCTCCGTTCTAGTAGGGGGCGCACCAATGGAAACTAATGGCACGATCTTGCACAAGGTCGGGAGGATAGGAAGGACACCCACTGCAGAGTATTTTATCATAAATGCCATCCTTAGCAAGGAAGTGGAGGCTGAGATGCCTCCGACAAGAGACGAGAGGGAGTCACCCAGAGGTTGGCTAGAAAATGCGAATGCAGCCACTATTTTGATGGATGAGATAAGATGTAAGTCCAGCATGAGACAAAGGTCCGAACCAAAGATGGCCTGCACTTGGGCCGACTAAAAACGGAACCAGCTCCTCCTGCAAAAACAGGTAAACCAATGGGCGGCCCAGCAGGAGATAGAGAGCTACAGATGACGACTTTCTGCTGAGGTCTCAAAACGGTAGCAATCGGACCGATTGCAAAGTTTTGCAGAGTGAGGGACAGGACCGATGGAGAAGACTAATTTGGCTAGCCAATACGGCGATGAGAGCGCACCGATAGCAGGGATAGCATAGATATAGCAGGCTTTTCAAAACTGTTAACCTCTTTTCAAAAATATGAGTAACTATTATACTAATTCAGAAAGAAAAGTCAACCTATCTTTTGAAATAAAGGCAACAATTCTGTAACGGCCGATTTACAAGGTAAAAGAGACCTCAGAGGTCTCTTTACAATAATTAACGCATGGTTACAAATTCTTCGAGGCGGTTGGGTGGATAGGCTACTGTAGCATCAAAGTCCGCCTAACCAGCTGCTCCCATCTTGATGGCAGCTTGGCGAATCCTCGATCAGCTCATCCACTCCGTAACCAAGTCACGTGAAGTCCAACAGCTTTTTCGTCATCACCGGCGGTGATGAGTTTGAAAGCGAGACTCTTGACGACGCTGTAACGGCTGAGTACATAGATGCAAAGCTTGACTTGTAGACTTTAATGTGATCTTGTGGCCGTATTCTTCTGATAGCTTGATCTTTCAGTTAAACCGACTGTTTCCGAGTGCTGGGTGGGAGAAGACAACAGTAGATAGTCGTGTAGTCCATCTGGCTAACTTTTCCCATTACAGACGACGTTCAGATAGGAGCACGTCCAGCCTTGATGGCTACTGGAGTTGAGTTCCTTCTCACCGGTAACGTCTCCAGGGGCATAGATACCATCTACAACAGTATTTTGATACTCATCCACTTGGATAAACCCACGTTGGTTGAGTGTAACCCAGCCTTTTCTAACTCCAACCCGTCTACATTTGGACTGGCGGCCGGTAGCCCAGATAACTTGGCTGGCGGTGCAGTTGAGAACCATCTTCAAAATGAATCGTATGTACTTTGCTCCAGGTTTCTTCTGAGCTTGACGGGTGCCTTATGCGGGTGTGCAAAGGAAGGCCTGTTTTCCATTTCGGTGACAAGACCTTCAACGATATAGCTATGCCAAAACCACGCAAGGGACGAGATCACGACGGACAAACAAAGCTCGTTTTTACCGCGCGCGTGGAGAACACCTGCTAATTCAACGGCGATATAGCCAGCCTCCAAGAATCGCAACGGATTCAGGAAGTTGCTCAAGCTCGAGACATCAGTCTGAGCTACCACCAAGTTCAGCCCAGGATAGTTGGACGTGTGACGAAGCGCCAGCTCATGCAATCACTGATATGTTTGGCACGAGATCACCTCACTCATGCTAACGCTGACCGTATGAGCATCAACGTGACGACAACTGATCAAATCAACTCCATTGCGTTGGAAACTTCCATCATAAGATGAACGGCGCGATCGATGGAAGCTACGATTTGACGAAAGTTTTGCGAAATCAAATTGAACATTTGAACTCGTAAACCCCGTAGTCGGGACCGTAGTGGTGGAGCTTTCTAACAGTTTGTTGGCTCGCACATGATTTTTTGAGGAACACAGCCAAACATTGACACAAGTTCGCTAATTTTTTTTGCTGATAACAGCTGCTTTGGCGCCGTGTTCTTAGCTCAGTTCACCAGTGGTGCAGCTCCCTCCACAGTAGCGATGTCATAGAAAACTCCCTTATATTTGATGGTCATATTCTATCGTTTTTTATTTTTGAATGCAAAAATCTGCGATAAAAATTATAAAACGCTTGCCAGAACCAAAAGATGTTGTATTATATCTAGCACAATAATCAATAAACAGACCCGAACAGAAATAATGGTCCTGGTGTCATTGTTTCATCTGAACTATCCATTGTTTGAGCTTGGTGACTCTGATATGGTTTTGTAAGGCAAAAGAATAAGACTTAAAATGAAAAATAAGAAGGCAAAAAAAATGTAATTATGCAGCGATTGTGAATTGTTACCAGTGCTTGTGTTATCGGTGTAGGTTTTGGTTTTTGACAACTTCTTGATCGTGATCAAAAGGAAACCCCTCATATCGTTACTGCTAAGGAGTTCTGTTGCTTCATCGGTTCTCTTATCAAGTACAGTTACAGCAAAAATGAACAATACGTTTGTTTGATGCTAGTAAAGGATTTGGATAGAATTTCTCGTTTCAGTTGGGGACAAGGTCAGAGAAGAGATCAAATACATGGTGCAGATGCTCAAGCTGCCTATAGTGCGGCTGATCGTGCGGTTGCCGAGCAGACCGTCATATCGAGTTAAACAAAGGCTCGTGAGAAGCCATCAGCTACGCCAGCTTCTCACAGGTTCAACAAATGGACTCCCAGAACAAGCGCAAACATACCAGCTACCGTATCTCTGGTTTATGAATCGGTGATTTGCCAGGATAACCGTGCAAAGATGCTGGCGACTTTCTGAAACAACTCAAGCGCAGCTAGATGCAACTAATATATTTGTGAAGGACTGTAGTTGAAGTTAATCATGTTCCAAATCATAGCTTAAGGTAACTGTGATGGTAAGTTTCTTGCTTGTAAATAATAAACTTGGGTCAAAGGGGTTGTTAAGTACTGAGCACTTTAGCAACGCTTTCTGTAGGCCAAGAGATTTACTGCTTCGAAGTTTACCAAGATCAAACTGGACGGAAAATCAGCTGTATTTCGTTATCTAAACAATGGAGAAGCAGCAAATGCAACATGGGAGGAAATATATGGTCTCAAAATGCCCTTATACAGTGTGACTAGCGATGTCAGTGAGTTAAAACAAGGCTTCTCTGTCAGTGTGGAAGTCAAAACAAGTAAGGCCATCCTTGTTCCTTTGACAAGTGTTACCGAAAATGACAAAACTGTATACTGGATCGTTGATGAATAGAAAAAAGCGAAAGGTGGAAGTTACTTTTAAGGAATGCGGACGCAGACAACAAGTGCTAAGTTACGACAGATGATTTGGTCCATCAGTGATCCCACATCTTGCTGGAAGGAAGGAAAAAAGAATTGAAACATTGAAGAAGAAGGCAATTAGTCTCAAAAAATATCTGTGAAGTTATCGAAATAGTGATGAACTGCAGGTCATAAAATATCAGTCTAAGTTCATGAGGTGGTTTGTTGCCATTATGGGACCATCTGGTTCTGGTAAGTCTGCATGATGAATACCATCAGATGATGGGTGCCTTCCAACCTGATACGATGCTGTGAAGGTAAAGAAGTTGCAGGTCTTGGAAAGCAACTGGCCAGGTCCGCAACCAGCAAATCGCTTTGTCTTTCAGCAGTTCTTTCTCTTGTCTAAGCTCAATGCGCTTCAAAACGTCGAATTGCCCTTGATTTTACGCTGGGTTCGGCTTCTAAACGTCGGAAGTGGCTGAGGAATTTCTGGAAAAGGTTGAACTGACAGATATGATCGTCATTTGCCTTCCAGTTGTCGGTGTCAAAGCAACGTGTGTGATTGCTTGATACATTGGTAAATAATCCTTCTATCATCCTGGCGGACGAACCTACAGGGCGGATACCAAGACGGGAAATCAAATCATGCACAGCTGGTGGAGTTAAACGGAGGAAAGCCATTATCCTTGGTCACGCATGAGCCTGAGGTGCTGCCTATGCAGAGCATAGTGTCATTCGTAGTGTTATCTCATCGAACAATTACCCTGAAAAGGAGGAAAACTAAGATGCAGTCTAGGTACCTTTTCATCCATCCTTGTCTGAGATGCGTTCCTTCTCTGCATGATTTAGGATTATCATCGGAGTTTCATCTTGTCTCGTTGTCATCATGGCTCTTGAGCTCTGTGTCTCGTCGGAGTCAACAAAACATGACCAAATCGCAGAAGGATATCCATGTATTTTTTCTCTCTCTCAAGAGCAAGGATGGCTCTTTACTCAATCAGTCAGCTTTGATGATCAGCGGGAAGAAGAGATATTCATGTTGAACCACCAAAACCACTAGAATCTTGAGTCAAGAGGCTGTAAACTCAAAGGTGAGCAGTTACTATGTCACCAACTCGACCAACGTTACCTTATCTTATAAGGATGAAGGTTGAACGAACGAATCTGACAGGCGAAATAGCGCACCTACATGAACGCGGTTGAAAATGAAATCGTTGCGGGTAGAAGTCTAAGACCGCAAGACTACAGGAATTTGCCAGTGTGATTTTGCTGGACTGAAAACTAGCAAGTTTGTTGATGGTCCCAGAGCTGCAGTTAATCAAATCATCTCTGTTAATGAATTTGAATTACAAATGTGATTGGCGTTTATACTACTTATTAAGCTAAACTGCTAAGCCTTTGGGATTGGTCTTCAATTACGACTAATATCTCTCTCAGCCAATTTAATACTGGTAAAATCTCGAATATCGTCTTTCGTGTCAATGATACTAGTCTAACGCAGACCTTGGGACAGAGTTGGCTCGAAACTGACCGAGATTGCTGGTGCTGGCCAAGGAGGTGCCAAGTTGCGGACGCAACTGCCGCCTTCAAGAAGTACAACAACTCTTTGGTTTTATGACCACCATTATCAGTGCCATCATAGAATCTCTCTCTTTGTCAGGGAACCGGTGTAAAATATCATCACTGGTTTCGGTGACAGAACGCACGCGATGATTGGTCTGCCGGAAAGCTCTCAGACTCTCGAGCTAATATCTTGGTACAGTTTTTGATTGAATCCATGATCTTAACCTTGCTAGGTGGTGTCATCGGTCTTAGGATTACTGCTGGAATGACCATGTTGGCACTAGATATTGCTTAAAACAGCAGTTGCAGGTATCGAAGTTGATTTCTCTCCCCAATTGCCCTCTTTAAACAGCACAACCTTGGCCAGTGTTGGTATGATCTTTGGCGTCTTGCCAGCCAATAAAACCTCTAAACTTGATCAATAGAAGCCCTTATATGAAGTAATCTAAAACAAGAAGTAAAACAGGATGGATATTTGTCTATCTTGTTTTGTATGGACCCCTATCTATCGAATATCACCGAAAATATGATAACAACCGTAACTTCC
>BNJS01001612.1_pt1 | contig 20837 bp, 25 predicted proteins | sample 8540461 | NCBI WGS metagenome assembly BNJS01 (sample SAMD00202454, study PRJDB9452) | human saliva metagenome | isolation source: human saliva | place: Japan | reverse complement strand
CTATGATTGGCGAATTGCTATCTAACCTATTTCCTATTTCTTCAAGATATTCTCTGAGCCCTTCATATCTCGGAAGTTAACTCTTCTCAAAAATCATCCACCTTACATCAAATTACCAGTCCCTTAATCACTCAATTTCTTCAAAAATTTTTTTGTAACTCAACAATTATTTAGTACAAAAAGAGTTCTTAGAAAACATTCTAAAAAAACTCTATATTAATACTAACAATCTCCTCATATGATATTAAAAATCAATAAGTAATTACTCTGATTTCTGAGCTAATTTTCCCAGATTTAGCTATTTCTTTGAGCTCTTTAATCTCTTTAATCCTAGCTATTTCTTTAGTACTTTGTAAGCTACTATATAATTTTTCAATTTGTTCCATTGTGTAAATCATGACTATCCTCCTTTATTAATTGTCCGACACCATGTAAGCGTTCGAGGAGCTTTCGATTATCTTAGACACTCTTGTATTTTGCAGGGTTACCATACAAGCATGGTGTAAACTCAATACTGCATTCTGAAATTCTTGATCATTCTCTAAAGGAGAAATCTTTAATCCCATTTCCTGACCTGATTTTATATTAAAATGTCTAGCATGAACTTTAGAGTTTTCATGTTCATTTAAGTTTTTAACTATATTAGCAATCACATCTTTTTTGTCTTCTCCAATAAACATAACTTCTGTAAGCCATTTTTCAATAAGTTCAGCAGATAAAGCCACTGCATCCTGTGCAAACTTTACAAAAGCGGGCGGATACTTAGACAGCAAGATATGCCAGTAATCTACATTTGGATTTGGTTGGCCTAACTCTGTATAAGCATCTTCAAATTCAGAAATGATATTATATGCAGGTAAACCCGAAATCTGCGGATCTACAGGTCCAATACTAGAATGCTTTCCCATCCAAATTTTTTTAGAGGCACATGAAATCATAGTTCCTGCAGACATAGCCATATGTGGTATAACGACTTCTATATCATCATTAAAAACTTCCCTGAGATATGAAACAATAGACTCAGCAGCATTAGGATCACCCCCAGGTGTATGCAAAAGTAGAGTTAGACCTTTCTCCCTATCCATACCTTTCATTACACTCATAAAGCCTTCCATATCGCTATCGTTTATATCAATGGAACTAACCCTGTTTTGAAGCCATCCAGAGTAATAGCAGATGACATTTCTATTTATTTGTTTTTCTAAGTGTTCAAAATATTTATGCCTAATAAGATCATATCTAGAAGGAATATTAGTTGTTTCAGTCAAAATATCAGACCAATTACCACCATCAACTTCAAAATCCATAGCATTCCCTCCTTTATTGGAATATTGTAACATAATCACATTAATAAATCAATTAAGGACTAAGCCAAAGCTCATCTAAAACACTCTTTCCCATTAAAAAATATCTCGCTATGTATTCTCCCTTCACAGGGAATATTCCAACAAGTTAGATAAACGTTGAGTTATCCTCTTTTAATTTCCAAACGCTGAATGAGCAAATCATCATCACCGCTTTGAACAAGCACATGGACAATAAGCTTAACCATCATTTTCTCTCCTATTCCTCAAAATGAATGTGTCTTAGTTGGCCGTCCCAAGCTGGTAGAGCTGTTTTTAAAAAGGCTGGAACTAGTTGGAAATCCTCAAGCTTGTCCAAGTCAATCCACTCACAAGGTTGCCTTTTCTCATCTTCCTGCATGGTCAATGGGGCATCCTCAATCAAGTCCACCAGATAATGAAACTCGATGTTGTGATAGGAAACACCGTCCTGTTCAAAACGATTTTCAACCACAAAAGCTAGCTGCCCAGCTTGAGCTTTGACACCCAGTTCTTCCCTCACTTCACGCACTAGGGCATCTTCCGTACTTTCATTGACTTGGATCGCACCGCCAATAGTGTAATACTTGTCCTTATCTTTGGTGACTAGGAGCTTGCGGTTTTGAAGAATCAAAGCTGTCGCCCGAACGCCAAAAACCGTATTTCCCACTTTTGTCCGAAAGTCTTGTTGAGTCATTTTGTCCCTTTCCTTTAAAACGACACAAAAACAGTCAAAACTCGTAAGAAGTGCAGGACAAAAAGACCTGCAACATCCATGAGCTTTGACCATCATTTCTATTGCTTTTATTATTGTAGCAGATTGAGAAACATTTGTCAATCTATATGTACTGACAAACCTTGCCATCACGGTAGGCATTGTCAATCAAACCACCACCGAGACATTCTTCACCGTCGTAGAAGACAACTGCCTGTCCTGGTGTAATGGCGCGTTGTGGTTCCGCAAAGATGACCTCTGCCTTATCCCCTTTGACATGTACAGTCACTTTAGAGTCAGGCTGACGGTAGCGGAATTTAGCCGTGCATTCGAGCGTAAATTCCTCTGGCATATCACGAGTAAAGTGGACCTGACTGGCCTCTAAGCTAGTTGACATAAGCGAGTCATGGTAGAATCCTTGGCCTACATAGAGAATATTCTGACTCAGATCTTTTCCGACAACAAACCAAGGGGCATTGTCACCACCGTGTTGGCCACCGATACCGAGTCCGCCACGCTGACCGATCGTATAGTACATCAAACCGGCATGCTCACCCATATCCCGTCCATCTACGGTCATCATTCGGCCTGGCTGGGCAGGGAGGTAGTTACTGAGAAACTCTTTGAAATTCTTTTCTCCGATAAAGCAGATCCCTGTCGAGTCTTTCTTCTTAGCAGTCGCAAGGCCTGCTTCTTCTGCTAGTTTGCGAACTTCAGGCTTTTCCAAATGTCCCAATGGGAACATAGTCTTTTGTAATTGTTCTTGTGAAAGTTGACTGAGGAAATAGGTCTGGTCTTTGCCATTGTCCACGCCACGAAGCATGTGAACGACGCCATCCTCATCACGCGCCACTCGGGCATAGTGCCCAGTCGCTACATAGTCTGCTCCCAAGGTCATGGCATAGTCCAGAAAGGCCTTAAACTTGATTTCCTTGTTACACATAACGTCTGGATTTGGCGTGCGTCCTGCACGGTATTCCGCTAGGAAATACTCAAAAACGCGGTCCCAGTACTCTTTTTCAAAATTTACAGAGTAGTAAGGAATGCCAAGTTGGTCTGCTACCGCAGCCACATCCTTGTAATCTTCGGTCGCCGTACAGACGCCGTTTTCATCTGTGTCGTCCCAGTTCTTCATGAAGATACCGATCACATCGTAGCCCTGCTCCTTGAGCAAGAGAGCCGTCACCGACGAATCAACACCACCACTCATCCCCACGACAACACGTGTTTTAGAGTTATCACTCATGGTAGTTCTCCCATCTATTCGTTTATTCACGATTGAAGGTCGTGTTTGCTACTACGATTGAAGGTCGTTTGAGCAGTTTTCATTATAACATGCTTAGATAGAGAAGACAAGGAAGATGCTGACAAACCTAGCCACCTCTTTTATTAATACATGAAGATAGGATACAAAAAAAATTAATTCATTCCTAAATCTCCATTCTCTTTAAAAACTTATTTTTAAAATCAACTAAAAATGATATACTGTAATAAGGAGGAATGCGCACATGATTCCATATATACACCATCATCCATGTGCGTGGAACTAATGTGAACAACTACAAAGATATTCTAAAATCAAAAAATACTATTTTTATTATTACTCTTATTGCAGGTATTGGACTTTTGACAGGCTTAGTCCTCCATCAAGAAAAAATCCAAGCAGAGAGAGGGAACGTTGCTCTCATCAAACAACAAAAAAATCAACAAGATGTCGAACAAGTAAAAAACGCCATTAAAGACTTCAATATTGATTCTGAAACCATTATAGAAGATTGGAAAAAAATCCAAGAATTGAAACCAACTACTGATGAAGGCAAAAAGACACTAGCAAACTTTCTTACTACTACAGCCGATAAAGTCACAAAACACTATAGTGAAAAAGCTTTGAAATTAGATATAAAGGATTCTGATAGCCAGTTTCAAGATAAACAAACACTTGAGACAGCCATCACTTCCTTGCAAAAAATAATAGACATCATTAAAAACATTAATTCTGCCAGCGACCAAGCTGCTCTTGAAGAAAAGATAAAACCAATTCAAGAACTAATCTCTAAATTCCAAAAACAAGTTGAAGTCTTGACCAAAAAAGAAGAAGAAAAAACTACCCAAACGGAAACGACTACTAGAGATGCTGGAATAGAAGCCAGCCGTTCAGAAGATAGTAGCTATATTCAAAGCTATCCAGAAACAAATGGAAGCATATCTAATTCCCAAGCACCTGCAGCTGAGCAGTCTTCATCTGGTAGTACTAGTAGTGGAGGAGATAATAGCGCTAATACAGGAGGTCAAACTGCTGATTCTTCAGGTTCTCAATCAGAGTCTAATAGCGTTACAACCAGTTCGTCTAACTAATAATCTAGATGGCGAAATCCCATAAACTTGTAAGCCCTCAACACCAATGTTTATAATGATCTCTCATCAAATGCAAACACAAAAAGAGCCTTAAACGGCTCTTTTTTAGGGCTCTATGATATTTGTAGTAGGTAAATTCCCTATAGATATTATGGAGCCAATTATTGATAAAGAACTTTAGTCATCTTCGTCTCTATAAAAATATTTTCTATACACCCTTGATAATATCAAAATTAATGCCCATATCGTACTAAGAGCTATAATAATAGAATTTATTGGATTTATTTTCAGTATGTCCAATCACTAGTCCAATTATTGGACTAGTAGACATGCTTAGATATAATAAAAATGACAAAAAATGATGTTGCTGCTGAATCTCTCAACTCTTTATCTTTACAATGGTGATAAGTTACTTTGCAAACAGCTTTGCTACACTCTCTTGGAGGAAGCAAAAATAAGCAGACAGTATGACACACTTACGTTTTCCTATATTCGTATAGGCATTTGTACTAATGATGCTCAGTTGATACAAAATGGACTCTCCTTAGCTAAGCTAGTAGAAGATGAACACTTACTAACAGAACTAGAGCGAGAAGTTGATATCTTTGTAAACAAAAAAAGAAAGTCATTGAGACTTCCTTTTTCTATATCTTCTTAGTACCAACCGTTGTTAAGCCAGAAGTTCTTAGCAGCTGTCCATGAACCGTAACGTCCTGAAACATAAGCGTCTGCTACACGTTCTTGGTTTTCAGCTGAGTAGTCGCCGTTCAAGTAAGAATCTGTCAATTGGTAACGTCCGATGTAACGTCCGTTTGTCGCTGTGTAGCTACCACCTGATTCTTTTTGAGCAATCCACTCTTTAGCTTCTGCTTCTGATCCGCTTACAGTTGCAGCTGGAGCTGAGTAACTTTCTGCTGCTGCAGGTGCTGAAGCTGGAGCTTCGTAAGTTTCTTCATATGTAGTTTCTTCTACAACAGTTTCAGCAACTGCTGGAGTTTCTTCAACTTCTGCTACAGGAGCTTCTGTTGTTGCAGTTTGGGCTACTGGAGCTTCTCCATCGATAACCAATACTTGGTCAATAAAGATAAGGTCAACATTTTTAATGTTGTTCAATTTAGCTAATTTTTCAACTGTTGTGTTGTATGTCTCAGCAATTTCTGAAAGAGTATCTCCAGGTTTAACTGTATAAGTTTTTGTTTCTTGTGCAAAAGTAAGTGATGGTGCAAGGAAAGCAAGTACAACTGCAAATCCTGCAAGTTTAGTCTTAATGTTTAATTTCATTTAAAAAAGTTCTCCTTTTTTCTTATACTACCATGATACCTTTCTAATGTTACTATTTGTTAACGAATTTGTGTAGAAATGTTACAAAACTGTGATTTATTTACTTAAAAAAGCCACTTTTTGTTACAAAACCCTTGTTATAAAAGCATTTTAATCTTTTTGTATATTTCAGAAAGTAATTAAGCACTTACATCTAATCTTTGCTATAATAGAAGTAAGAATCTTTTTAAGGGGAAACAGATGCAATCACTTCGTTTTCAATCTGTCTTTGATATCATTGGACCAGTCATGATTGGGCCATCTAGTAGTCACACGGCAGGAGCTGTTCGTATCGGTAAAATTGTTTCATCTATCTTTGATGATACTCCAACTGAGGTTGAATTCCAGCTTTTTAACTCTTTTGCAAAAACCTATCGTGGACACGGGACAGACCTTGCCCTTGTAGCTGGTATTTTGGGAATGGATACGGATGATCCTGAAATTCCAAATAGTTTAGAAATTGCCCATAAGCGTGGCATTAAAATCGTGTGGACCATCCAAAAGGACAGTAATGCTCCCCACCCAAATACTACGAAAATCACTGTTAAGAACGATCGTAAGACTATCAGCGTAACAGGAATTTCAATCGGCGGTGGAAATATCCAGGTGACAGAATTAAATGGTTTTGCCGTATCTCTCAACATGAACACCCCTACCATCATCATCGTCCATCAGGATGTTCCAGGTATGATTGCTCATGTGACAGAAGCTCTTTCTCGCTTTGGCATCAACATCGCCCAAATGAATGTAACTCGAGAAAAAGCCGGCGAGAAAGCAATCATGATTATTGAAGTTGATAGTCGCAACTGTGAAGAATCTATCGAAGAAATTCGGAAAATTCCTCATTTGCACAATGTCAATTTCTTTCAATAGGAGAAAATATGTTTTACTCTATCAAAGAATTAGTCGAACAAGCCGAACTTGATTTCCAAGGAAATGTTGCTGAGCTCATGATTAGCTACTGAGTATGAGCTAACTGGTCGAGAGCGTGAGGAAGTTCTCCTCCTCATGGAACGTAACCTCGAAGTCATGAAAGCTTCCGTCGAGCTTGGTCTCAGCGAAAAGAAATCTCGTAGCGGTTTGACTGGTGGTGATGCAGCTAAGCTCGACCACTACATCAAAAAAGGAAAGACCTTATCAGACTTCACTGTCTTGTCTGCCGCCCGTAACGCCATTGCCGTTAATGAGCACAATGCCAAGATGGGCCTTGTGTGTGCGACACCAACCGCAGGTAGCGCAGGTTGTCTTCCCGCAGTTCTCACATCTGCTATTCAAAAGTTAGATTTAACGCATGAACAACAACTCGATTTTCTCTTTGCTGCTGGTGCTTTTGGGCTCGTCATTGCTAATAACGCTTCTATCTCGGGAGCTGAAGGAGGATGTCAAGCCGAAGTTGGATCTGCCTCTGCCATGAGCGCTGCTGCCCTAACTCTAGCTGCAGGTGGAACTCCTTATCAAGCGAGTCAGGCTATCGCCTTCGTTATCAAAAACATGCTCGGTCTTATCTGCGATCCCGTTGCAGGTTTGGTTGAGGTTCCATGTGTTAAGCGTAATGCCATGGGAGCAAGCTTCGCCTTCATCGCAGCTGATATGGCTTTAGCTGGTATTAAATCAAAAATCCCAGTTGACGAAGTCATTGATGCCATGTACCAAGTGGGCTCTAGTCTCCCAACTGCCTTTCGTGAAACTGCCGAAGGTGGTCTCGCAGCCACACCGACAGGCCGTCGCCTGCAAAAAGAAATCTTCGGCGAATAATTTCAAGATTACTAGGAGAATCAATGTCATCCTTATCAGCCATCTTTTTCGACTTAGATGGAACCCTTGTGGACAGCTCTATCGGTATTCACAATGGCTTCACCTATACTTTTAAACAACTGGGAGTCCCTAGTCCAGACGCAAAAACCATCCGTGGTTTTATGGGACCGCCATTGGAAACTAGTTTCGCTAGTTGTCTCCCTGCAAATCAAATCGAGACAGCTATCCAACTTTATCGTTCCTATTATAAAGAAAAGGGAGTTTACGAAGCCCAACTCTTTCCACAAATCAAGGAACTACTCACTGAACTAGCTCAACAATATCCTCTCTATATCACGACAACAAAAAATACTCCGACAGCAGTCCATATGACAGCTAATTTTGAAATCGATCATTTCTTTGACGGCATCTATGGTTCAAGTCCTCAAGCAGTGCACAAGGCAGACGTCATTCGTCAAGCTTTGGCAACTCATAAATTGGACCCACAAAAAAGTGGTCCTTATCGGAGATACTAAGTTTGATATGATTGGTGCCCAAGAAACTGGCATTAAAAAACTAGCGGTTACTTGGGGATTTGGTGACGAAAAAGAACTCATGACCTATCGACCTGACTGGGTCGCTCATCAGTCAACAGACATTTTATCTCATCTTCAGAAGAAAAACTAATAAAAAGACTCCCAAATCTTCATTTGGGAGTCTTTTAAACTTGTTTACCAGAATTAAGAGACTAGTAAATAAGATATAACAATAGAGCTTAGTTACCTTTATTTATTGTCTGTCTCTTCAAAAGGTGAAGCTTCGATAACTTCTTCAACTCGAACTTCTTGAGCCTCACTGATTGCGGGAGTTGCTTCTTCCTTTGTCGGCATAGCTAGAAGTACCAAAAGAGCGATACTTCCAACAAATGGAACAAATGCAACGAAAATGAGTGCCCAGTGGAAACCAGCGTCGCGTAGACGACGAACTGTCAATGCAAGTCCAGGCAAGAGAAGTGCTAGTCCTATGACCATATAGATTATGGCAATTCCACCCAAAGCAATAAGAGCGCTCTCGTTTCGTAAATTAGCTAGAGCATTTCCGTATGCGAAGAAGAAAGGAATATAAAGAATCATATTTCCAAGCCAAACCCACCAGTATTCTGAACGTGTTGAACGGCCTGCAAAATCTACATAGCCTTTAAAGAAACTTTTATAAGCGTTAATCATAATAGACTCCCTATATATTTTTTATTTAGTATCAGTTTATCACACATATTCATTATATGACAAGTTTGTTCAAAAAAACTCTGAAAAGTATCTGAAAGCGACTAAAAAGGATACTATCTGCTCTTTCTCATAAACAGCAGTCTTTTTAAGAGTGCAGTTCATGTTAATCAACATGAGTTGTTTCATTAGCAAAAGCTATGATTGCTCTCTTCAATTCAGAACCTTGCAAGGTACGGAACTCTTCAATCTTCTGATTGATCATCTCAAGAGGCATTACATTTACTTTACCAACAAAGATTTTGTCCATTACTTGATTGTCAACTAGTTCAGTTGATACAAGCAACTCTTCGTATAGTTTTTCACCCGGGCGAATACCTACTTCTACGATTGGAATTTCATTTTCAGTATGGCCACTGAGTAGAACCATTTTCTTAGCCAAATCGTAAATGCGTACAGGTTTACCCATATCAAGGATAAAGACTTCCCCATCCTTGGCATAAGCTCCTGCATGAATCACCAAACGACTAGCTTCTGGAATGGTCATAAAGTAACGAGTCATTCGGAAGTCTGTCACCGTTACAGGCCCACCTTCAGCGATCTGACGTTCAAAGACAGGAATTACACTACCACGGCTACCGAGTACGTTACCGAAACGAACTGCACAGTAGGTAGATTGGCTACGTTGATTAAATCCTGTAACAATCAACTCAGCCACACGTTTAGTTGCTCCCATTACGTTTGGTGGATTAACGGCCTTATCTGTCGAAATCATGACCATTTTTGGAACTCGTGCGGCGTCAACTGCTCTAGCAACATTATAAGTCCCAAGGATATTATTCTTAAAGGCTTCTTTTGGATTACGCTCCATCATAGGAACATGTTTATGAGCTGCAGCATGGTAAACAATCGCTGGTTCGTACTGTTCAAAAACTTGAAGCAAACGATCGTAATCTTGAATATCGGCAATGACAGGAACAAAATCAATTTCCTGGAATTTACGAATTAATTCATGGTAAATCAGATAAATAGAGTTTTCTCCATGACCGAGCAAAATGACACGTTCAGGATTGAATCGACTGACTTGACGGCAGATTTCTGAACCAATTGAACCTCCGGCTCCAGTCACCAAGATTGTTTTGCCAGTGATTTCAGAACCCAAGCGTGATTCATCGAGCTGAATCTCCTTACGTCCCAACAGGTCCGTGATATCAATTTTCTGGAAACCACCTGCTTGAGGCTGGAGACCTTGCACAACTGACTCAATCATCGGCATCTTAAAGCATTTTACACCGATACGGTTACACATTTGCAGGATTCGTTCATATTCAGATGGATCTAGAGACGGAATCGCAACGATAACTTTTTCAACCCTGTAGCGTTTAGCCAATTCTGGTAGATCATCATAAGAACCCAAAACTGGGATTTTCCCAAGTTTTTGTCCTTTTTTCTTTTCATCATTATCCAAAATCCCAACTAGTTCAAGGTCACTAGTAGGATGTTGGTAGCTGTTCATAAAGAGCGCGCCACCATCACCAGCACCAATCAAGAAGGTACGACGGTGTTCTCCATCTCCATTTCCCTTTTTACGTCTTGAGTAAATCAACTGCCAAGTGATACGAGGAAGTAGAATCAAGAAGGTAGTTAATAGGATAAAGAGCACAATAAAGCGGATAGAAAAGAGCGGCAAGAAAGCATAGCAGATCACATAAGATAAGACACTACTGATAGTTACTCCGAAGAAAATCTTCATGAAATCTGTTATTTTGCTATATCGACTAATACTAGCATTAAGCCCCCAGAATCCAATCATCAATTGGTAGAAAAGGAAGGTTAGACCTGTATAAATGACATAGTCTACCGGGGCTGGATTAATCAAGCCATAAAATAGAATATAGGAAACAATAATTGATAAAACCATACTGGTGATATCAAAAAATCCCCAAAATATTTGTTTTTGTTGTTTATTTAATACTTCAACCAGATCAATTACGTAATCTGTCATTTTTTTATTCATGTGAATGGTATCCTCCTACGCAAAATCACATTTTCTAGTAATCTTCAGATAAATTTTTAAAATCTAATTGGCTTCAATTACTTGCTTTTTCTTAGAAGTTTTAAAAATATAAACTGTCGCACAAATCCTGGACATAGGGCAACGACAACCTGGATTAAGACACTTTTCAGATATTCTCCATAGAAATCTGTCCACGAGCGTGCATTCTTTGACGTGCCTGACGATAGAGTTTGAGATAGCGAAGCCCTCCACGGCGTTCAAACATCCCCGCTCCCACGCGCACCTTACATAGATTTGATCCACATTTCCAGTTCGAGCTCCAGCACTAATCATATTGAGCCAGAGAAGATCATCTTCCATATAAAGGCCATCCTCGTAGTTACCAGCCTTTAGTACCATTTCTTTTTTGAACATAACGGTCATATGATTAAAAGGCACTTCTCATACGTTGGTAGAGCAATGATATCCTCATGCTTAATCGGTACACGACGGTAAGACACAATCTCATCAGGTTGGTCGATAAACTCTGCGATATGACCACCTAGCAGGTCCAAGTTTTCTTTTTCCATCAATTCGAACTGCTGTTCGAAACGGTCTTCAACAGCAATATCATCTGTATCCATACGAGCAATGACGTCATATTGGCACTGTAAGACACCGTACTGAAGCGCTAAACCTAAGCCGCGATTTTGCTCAAGTGGGCAACGTTTGATTGGAATACTTGACTGTGCTTCCAATTTCTCCAAAACTTGATACAGTTCAGGTGTCAGCGGACCATCTTCGACGATGACCACTTCGCTAGGTTTGAGCGTTTGATGTATGATACTCTCTACCGCCTCTTCTAGAAAGACTGGATTTTCTTTAACATAGACTGACATCAGGACGCTAAATTTACGATTTTCAGACACAGTAGTTCTCCAATGTATAGATTTTCTTTCACTATTTTATCACAATTTTTCAGACTTTCCTATTTTTATTTGAATCCCAGAAAAAAACTAGTAAATATATTGTCCTTCTTTACTATGATTTCTATCGGCTACGTAGCGAATCACGTCAGGTCAACTTGACATCTTTAGGAAAAAAAATTAAAATAAGCTGTTATTAAAATCGTCTTATAGAGGTTCACATGAAAAAACGATCACTCTTTTTTATTCTAGGAATTATCTTGATTGGAGCGGTCTTAAGAGCTCCTTTCACAGCTTTACCAACTGTTTTGGGAGATATTGCCAAAGGTTTAGGTGTGGAAGTTAGTTCACTTGGTGTTTTGACCAGTCTCCCTCTCTTGATGTTTGCCCTCTTCTCCTCTTTTGCGACTCGTTTAGCTCAAAAAATTGGACTCGAGCACCTTTTCACCTATAGTCTTATCGTATTGACCATCGGTTCAGTGATTCGTATCTTTAATCTTCCTCTACTCTATCTAGGGACTTTACTTATCGGAGCAAGTATTGCGATCTTTAACGTTCTCCTTCCTAGCGCCATTCAGGCCAATCACCCACAAAAGATTGGCTTTCTGACAACCATCTATGTGACCTCTATGGGGATTACAACAGCTTTTGCTTCCTATCTCTCTGTACCCATTACTCAAGCAAGCTCTTGGAAAGGCTTGATTCTCTGTTTATCCTTGGCCTGCCTACTAACTTTAGTTGCCTGGCTCCCCAATCATCGTCACAATCATTTTCTAAAAGGAAGTGAGAAAAAACAAAAGAAAAAGAATATCTTAAAAAACAAGGAAGTTTGGGCTATTATTGTATTCGGTGGACTTCAGTCCTTACTCTTCTATACCAGTATGACCTGGTTACCTACCATGGCAATCAGTGCTGGCTTATCTCACACAGATGCCGGTCTTTTAGCTTCTATCTTTTCTCTGACTAGTATCCCCTTCTCGATGACTATTCCAAGTTTAACGACCCGTTTGTCCAATCGTCACCGTCAAATCATGCTGACAGTCATCTCTATCGCTGGATTGCTTGGAATTGCCATGCTCTTATACCCGAGCAAGAGTTTCCACTACTGGTTAGTAGCGCATCTCTTGATTGGTACTGCCTGTAGCGCTCTTTTCCCTTATCTCATGGTTTGCTTCTCCATCAAAACAAGCTCACCTGAAAAGACAGCCCAATTGTCTGGGCTTGCCCAAACCGGAGGCTACATTTTGGCAGCTGTCGGTCCAACTCTCTTTGGTTATAGCTTTGACATGTTCCATTCCTGGATCCCAGCTGTATTGGCTCTTCTAGTTATTGATATCATCATGACGGTCGCCCTCTTTATGGTAGATCGAGCAGATAAAATCCTCTAAAAAGGTTTTAGAATTTACCACAGATAAACACACTTTTCAAGCCAGACTGAGTCTGGTTTTTTTGGATCTTCACAACATTTTACAAAGTATAAATTTACCAAGCATACTACTCTTACTATGCGCAAAAATGATATAATAAAGCTAGGAAAACTTCGGTTACAATTTATTAGGAGTAGCACTGTTTGGGTACATAAAAGGTTATTACTTTCGGAATTGATAGTTGAAGCGATGCTAAAGTTGAAATTATAAACGTCTACATTTATAATTGTTTTAACACCATTAAGAAATTTTGATTAGATAAAAAATCTCGATTAACCAAGGACCATCGAATCATATAAGGAGAAATTTGTATGCTAGCAAAAGCAGGGGACGTCTATTGTGTTTACAATTTCCATCTAAAAAAATACACAGCTTGTCAGATAACCAAGATAGAAGAGGGGGAGAAAAAGCCGCAGGCTGTCCTTCTGTCTTTAGACTGGTCAGGAAAACAACCTCTTAGAGAAGAAGAACTATCTTCTTTGAAGCCACTCTATATAGATTTTATGTACTGGGAAAGAAACTTACATCTCAGTAATGTTGATATTCATGTACCGTCACATTATATTTTTATTGGTAATACAATACCATTAACAACTGAAAGCACAAACACATATGCTATGTTTTGGGGGAATGGTTACGATATTTATAGGCAACTGAAATGGCAAGAAATACCAAGAGAAAAAAGAGATTTATTTAAGAAAGCAGATAAAAGCAAGGAAAAAGTTTCATTTGCAGGAAATGAGTGCCGTATTTCTAAACACAATATCAATGACGAGTGGACGCCTTTTGAAGACGCATTAGAATTAAAAGTCTTCCCTTGTTTATCTAAATTGACATTAACGAGATGGCACAAAAATATATATGAATATTTACAGTCAACTCCTTTTATTACAGAACTAGTTCTTAAAAATCATGGACAAACAAAACTGGATTTTTCCAAGACATCCATACATCGGCTTTCCATTGATTTGACAGGCGTAGAGGAACTTAGACTAAACGATGATTTGGAGGAGCTAGTCTTATTAGGAGACATGAGCGACAATTGTCAAATACTTGTAAAGGACCATGGAGCCAGCTTACGATTACAACTTGATAGTTCTCTACCTAAGGCACTGGGATTAAAAGATTTAGGAGCCATCCATTGTTCTAACATCCTTGAAATAGACTTTGCACAAATCTTGAATAACTATCCAAGGCTTAGGGAATTAAGATTGTGGGGGAAACCTGGTCATATTCTCAATTTCCATAAATTATCAGAGTTCAAAGAGTTAGTCAATTTTTCAACTGTTGATTTGTTTGGCTTTACTGCAGAGGATATTCCCAAACCAGAAGATTTACCTCGATTAAGCATGTTTTGGATGAGCAGTTTACCAGAAGAGGCCGCTAAAGTAGCCAAAAAATATTATAAAAAACAGCAGGACAAGGGACTGAATCTTTGGATAACAAAACCGAGAAAAGCTGAATGGCTAGCCCAAAACCTAGACAACCCATTTCGCTCATGGGATGGACAAGAGAATATTTCAACCGCAAACGCAAAAAAAGCAGCCTCTCTATATAGAAAGACTAGAGCAAGTGTTAGAAAGCTTCTAGAAAACCCCAACGAGGACACTATGAAACACATAGAAGCCCTCATAAGAGAATATACTCAAGGTTTCAATAAAATGGACAAGCGTAACTGTTTTATTGAAACAATCGAGAGAGAGGATATCTATGATGCCCTGGTCGAGATCTTAGATTTACTACCTGAAGATTTAGGGATGGACAAAGAAAAATTTATAGAAATCTTTGATGAGCTAAAAGATTTTTAAATGAGAAGCCTTTCTAGTTCATTCTTGAAACGGAGATTATCATGACTAACTTTATACAGACTATCACAGTAGAAAATCGGCAGGTCGACAAAGAAAATTACTTTACAATTGGCTACTCTCCAGAGATAGAAAAATCTTTACTGTGTGTTTATATTTCTTGGATTGCTGGTTACGAACGCTATTACGAGTTAGATGACGAAGATTTGGCTCTCTTTGAAAGCAAACGAGAAGAATTTCTCAAAAAATATGACAAAGAAATCAAGGCTTATCGGACTGAAAGATTGATTGGCTCTGGGGCCTTGAGGGATTACAATTTTAGTTCTTTGCCTGAGAATATCTTAAAAAACTTGGATAGCTATCCTCCATTTAATGGATATGTCTATCAAAACGGCATCCTCTGTGCCAAAATCAAGATTGAAGACAAGTATTTTTATCTTCCGCCCATTTATGATGAGGATTACAGATAAGCATTGCCTCAAAGTAATGCAAAACAGCCTCCAATCTTCTAGTTTTCACTAGAAGATTTTTTATATATAAAATTTTTATACATATTTCTTGACAGCGTTTCCATTTAGATGTATGATGTATGTGTAGAATAATTATATATAAAATTTTTATATACTAAAAAGGAGGTGCCCCATGTATTTTCCGACATCAGCGGCTTTGATTGAATTTCTCATCTTGGCCATTCTAGAACAAGGGGATTCCTATGGTTATGAAATTAGCCAAACCATTAAACTCATTGCCAAAATCAAGGAATCTACCCTCTACCCCATCTTGAAAAAACTGGATACCAACCGCTATCTGACTACATACTCTCGCGAATACCAAGGTCGGATGCGGAAGTACTACTCCTTGACAGAGATTGGGGAGGAGCAACTATTTGTACTCAGAGAAGAATGGACACTCTACACTGACACTATCAACGGCATCATAGAAGGGAGCGTTCGCCATGACAAGAACTGAATATTTGAATCAGCTTGAAGCCTATCTGATGAAGCTTCCTCAAGCTGATCGCATCGAAGCCATGGACTATTTCAAAGAACTCTTTGATGATGCTGGTCCAGAAGGTGAGGAGGAGCTAATGGCTAGCCTGGGTAGTCCAAAAGAGGCTGCCCATGATATCCTGACTACACTTCTTGATAAGAAAATCAACGAAGAAAATTCCAATAAGAACAACCGTCAAGTTTTACAAATCGCAATCCTCGCACTTCTGGCTGCCCCTATTGGGATTCCAGTCGGGATTGGTCTTCTCATGGCAATCATCGGAATTTTTATCGCTGCGGTTAGTGTACTTTTAGCCTTCTTTGCTGTATCAGCAGCTGGAATGGTGCTCGGAGCTGTCCTCCTATTTGAAAGCTTCTACGTTCTGGCTGAATCTACATCTGCCTTTATGCTGATTTTTGGTGGAGGTTTACTGGCAATCGGAGCTTCGTCCCTAGTTTTGCTAGCAACTTCCTATGTGACCCGTTTCTTTGGAATACTAATCCTTCGACTCATTCAGTGGATTCTTAATAGAGGAAAGAGAGGTGAAAGTCATGCGTAAATTAACAAAAGGATTTCTTATCTTTGGTGTTGTTACTAGTATCATCGGTTTTACCATGATGATCATCGGCATCCAAACCGATGGTGTCAGAAGCCTCCTTGCAATGTCTCAAAATCCAGTCTTTGAGAGCCGAATGGAAGAGCTCACATTTGATCAAGATATCGAAATCTTAACATCTCACTAACACAACATTCTCTAGTTATTACGGAGTCAAACGATGATAAGATTCACATCCAGTATCATCCAACCATCTCTGAAAAAGAGAATCTTCAACATTCTAGCAAAGAAAAAACTCTTGAGATTTCCGACACTAAGTCAACTACACGTCCTTCTGTTGGTTCTAGTATCCAGGGTATCCTCTTTATCGTAAGCGGAGTTTCTAGTCGCAATGATGAAGTTGTTCTCTCATTACCAAGAGGAAAGGACTTAAAAAATCTTACAGCTCAGGTTGACCATCGTATCCTTTCAATTTCCAATGCAAAAATCAGCAATGCCAAGATTCTGTCAAATGGATATCTCCTTCGTATCACTGATAGCGAGATTAAAAATAGCCAACTGATCACAACTGGAATTGTCAATGTATTTGAAACCAGTCTAACAGATAGCCGTATCCAAGCAGACCATGAACATATCTCTGCTGACTACATCCAAATCCATGGCAGAGTGGAATTAGAGGCAGAAAAAGATATGACCCTAGAGCTAACCCAAAAAGAATTTGACAGAATCAATCTAAATCTTTCCTCTGACCATGGTTCCATCTATCATCGTAGTCGGGAAGGATATAATCCAAACGAGGAAAATAAGGAAGATGAAGAGTTCTCTAACCCTTACACATCAGAGAAAAAAGATACACAAGATTTACTTGTCGCAAAAGCTGGTCAAGACATCAATCTACCAAAAGAGGATGTTCGCTCGCCTTCTTATAGACATCATGAATAAAAAGTTACTAATCAAAAAGGAGGTCTCATCATGACTCAAGAATGGTTCGAAAGTGCTGATTTTGAGAAAACAGCCAACAATGAGAAAAAAGAAAACCCATCTGACCCAGTCATTCCCGAGGAAGAACTAAAAGAAAAAGAAGAGTTGCCAGTAGTCGAGGAAAATTCCCAAGCTATTCCTCAGGAAACTGACCTAGAAAAAGTAGAGGCTGAAGAACATCTTCAAGTCAATCCTGAAGAACAAGAAACTGACCTAGAAAAAGCAGAGACTGAAAAACCAGAAGAACTCGTATCAAAGACAGACCAGTCGGAAGAGCCTGTTAAAGAAGCATCTCAGCCTAGCAAACCTTTGGAAAGTCCATTTGTTCCAGATCCTGTACCTACAAAAACTGCAATCTTCAAAGAAGAATTGGCTGATTTTTGGGTCTGGTTACAAGGTGCTCTCAAAGAGCCAACAGCAAGCATTGGTTCAGATAAAAAACATAGTTATAACGCCTTTACGCTCCTAACTATCTTTTCTGCTACAAGTTTTCTCTTTATAGTTTATCACGCCAAACAAGGCTACTATGGTCGTATGGCAAGCATCGATGCTCACTTCATGGAACAATTCCCATCTCTCAATCTCTTCTCGGTCTTCTCCATCCTAGTAGCGACAAGTTTGTTCTACTTTTCAATCCTCATGGGTGGATTTGTAGTCAAACGTTTTGTCGACCAGGACAGTGATTGGACATTAGAAAGAGCCTTTCAAGCACATAGCAGACTCTTGGCTATCCCAGTTCTCTTGACAGGTATTGCTAGTTTCTTCGCTCTTTTTAATGGTCTACGATTTGCAGTATTGCTTTGCTTGATTAGCATTGGTCTGACTCTCTTGGCCAATCTCTACATCATCTCAAGACCTAGCAAGGATAGTCAAACCGATCCCTTCTATCGCCTTCTCTTAGCTTTCCTAGTCAACGGTGGTGTTCTATTTCTCTTCTTTCTAGCAGAAATGGCTCTTGTTTTTGACTATCTTCGAATCCTTGCTTTTATGTAAGATAAAATCCTGTCACTCTGACAGGATTTTTTTGTGTACACAAAAAACAGATCAAACGATCTGCCTTTTCACATTATTTAAAACCAATATCTTTCATTTATGCCTCTAGTTACCTTTTACTAAGTTATCAAAATCTTCCCCTGAAACAGGACCTACTTCTACTTGGTTAGCATCTAAGTCCTGATAAAGTTCTTTCGGAAGAGCTTCTAAGAAAGCTTTGTAATCTAATCTGGCTATCGCTTCATAGTCTTCTGGTTTTGAACCATCTCCAGAGATTTTTACCAAATCAATCTCCCAAACAAGTTCCTTGCCTACCAATTGCTCAACGTAAGGAGCTGGAATCACCGGTTCTTTTGGCAAAAATGGTTTTTTTACTCCCTGAGCTAGGTGGTAGACCCCATGAACCTTACCTTCACCATCTGGATAGAATTTAGCACTGGAAGGATAGGCATCAGACCCTTGAACTTTCTTGACCAACTCTTCAAAACGTGCCAAGCCATCTTCTTCTAAGAAACTTTCCAAATCCTTCTTATCAAAGTAAATAGTTGATAGAATACCCTGACAGAAACCTAAACGAGCAGCCTTATCCGCTAGATAGCTCTTAACCGTTTCTTGGAAATAGTTTTCCAAATCAAAGTCTGCCAAGCCCTCAACTGCTTCACCAACCTTGCTAGACAAAACCCGCAAGAGCCCTTCTACAATCTCCCAGTCAGCTCTTGTAATCAAGTCAGGAATGATTACTTGATAGCCTTTTTGAGCATCTAGATATCGAACTTTAAAGAGAAATTGAGACTTACCTACGATTCCACACTCGATATACTCAAGGCGATTGAGAGGTTGACGGAGGTAAACAGCATCATAACTATGCGACTCTAGGCCTTCTACTAAGCCTAAAATTGATTTAGCTGTAAGAATCTCCTGTTGTCCTAAAATACTTTGTTTATTTGGAATAAAAAATGTCTTCACCATAATGGTCTCCTTTGAAATCGTTTACATATAGTATACACCATTTTCCTGAAAGATGCAGAAACAAATTTAAGATTTTTTGGTCAAAAGCATAGAAAAACAGCCCGTCAGGACTGTTGATACTATTATACGACTTCAGAATGATCTAGGTTCTCACCAATTGCTGCTAGACGCTCGATGACTTGATCTTGTGTCAATTCATGTTCTAAAACATAACGATTACGTGGGTGAACACGACACTCGTGTGAGCAACCACGAAGATATTTGTCTTCGTTGTCTTCTGATGCCAAGATACGGCGGTTACAGAATGGATTTCCACAGTTGACATAGCGTTCACATGGTGTTCCATCAAACCAATCTTTCCCTACAATGGTTGGATTGACATGGTTGACATCAACTGCAATACGTTCGTCAAAGACATACATTTTCCCATCCCAAAGTTCCCCTTGAACTTCTGGATCCTTTCCGTAAGTCGCAATTCCTCCATGCAATTGGCCAACATCTTTGTAGCCTTCACGGACCATCCAGCCAGAGAATTTCTCACAGCGGACTCCACCTGTACAGTAAACAACGACACGTTTATCCATGAATTTTTCCTTGTTATCACGAACCCATTGTGGTAATTCACGGAAGTTGCGGATGTCAGGACGGATAGCCCCACGGAAGTGCCCAAGGTCGTACTCATAGTCATTACGAGTATCAAGGACAACTGTATCTTCATCCAGGAGGGCTTCTTTAAATTCTTTTGGTGACAAGTAAGCACCTGTTGTTTCAAGAGGATTGATGTCGTTATCAAAGTTATCATCCTCTAAACCAAGGTGAACGATTTCCTTTTTGTAGCGAACAAACATCTTCTTGAAGGCTTGCTCACTTTCTTCGTCAATCTTGAACCAGAGGTCTTCCATACCTGGAAGGCTGTGAACGTAGTCCATGTACTTTTGCGTTGTTTCGTAGTCACCAGAAACGGTTCCGTTGATCCCTTCGTCAGCCACTAAGATACGGCCCTTGAGGCCAATAGACTTACAGAAAGCCAAGTGGTCTGCAGCAAATTGTTCCGCGTTTTCGATGGGAACATATTTATAGTAAAGTAAAACTCGAATATCTTTTGACATGTGCTTCTCTTTTCTAAGATTAAATTATCAGAATTTTTCATTCAACTATACCAGTATACTCTCCCAAGAAAGCGAATGCAATTTATTTGACCGAAAAAAATAAAAAAACAAGACCCATTTTTCAAATCTTGTTTTAATTAAATATTCGATGAAAAAAAGTTAACAAAAAAAGATATCCATGGCCTGTCTTGAATAAATTACTAATCATGATACCAATAAAGACAAGACTGATAAGATTTCGAAACCAGAAAAAATTGTACTGATTTCTAGGAGTAGATGGTATTTTTTCATGTACCTATTACCAAGGCTACTTGTAAGGCAAATGCCTGGTTTTGAAATGCAGATAATTATATGCAAATACTCAAAAAGAATCACCACCCCGTCTGGAAAAACTCCAGACAAGGCAGTGATCGCAT
>BNJS01001238.1_pt1 | contig 20859 bp, 19 predicted proteins | sample 8540461 | NCBI WGS metagenome assembly BNJS01 (sample SAMD00202454, study PRJDB9452) | human saliva metagenome | isolation source: human saliva | place: Japan | reverse complement strand
CTTCGCTTGCAACACTCTCTTTTCGTTTCAATCCTTTTCCCACGAATTCTGGGATATAAAGAGAATACGCAGAATTTCCCCCCAATCCCTGAGCAAAGAGAGTGGGGCTCGCTTATTCCTTGGGCAAAGAGAGTGGCTTTTCCCAGAAAAAGAAAGCCGTGGACAAAAAGGAGATTCCCCCCAACCGACGGGCATAAAAAAAGTCACCCCCCAACCGAGAGGTTGAGAGTGACAACATTTACAATCTAATGCTAGGCAAGAGAGATTATTCAGCGATGCAGATAACCACGCGGTTTTCTTCGTTCACGCTGAAAGGTTGAACAGTGTCGCCCTTAGCATCTTTCACAATGCGGTTAGCAGGGATGTTCTTCTTCACGAGTTCGTTGAACACAGCGTTAGCACGTTGCTTAGAAAGGCGAGTGTTGATGGTCTTGTTACCAGTGCCCTTGTCAGCATAACCCGTGATAGCCACCTTAGCGTTAGGATTTGCGTTGAGGAAATCCACCACTTCTTGTACCTTCACCATTTCAGAAGGACGAACCTTTGCAGAGTTGATGAGGAAGAACACGTTGCGAGTGAGAGGTTCAGCCTTCACAGGAGCAGGAGCGGGTTCTGGAGCAGGTGCAGGAGCGGGTTCTTCAACGGGTTCTGGAGCAGGAGCCACAGGAGCAGGAACCACAGGCACAGGCACTACGGTAGAGAGTTTGCCAAGACGGAAGGTGAAACCACCGAAGAGGTTAGTTTGCCAGTCCACGTTCTTACCATCCTTAGAGTTGAACTTGTCGCTAGTCACAGACACAAGACCTTCGATGTTGAAGCTCACGCGCTTGCTGAGACGGAAGTCTACGTTAGCACCGAAGCGACCAGTGGGGAGGTTGAGCGTGTTGCTGTTCCAAAGGAGGAGGAGTTCATCGGGATTGAGTTGCTTAGCAGCGATAGCTTCTTTGTTGTCGAAGCCGTGGATGTAGCCAGCACCAACGAAAGCGTTGAAAGAAACGCAGCGGTTAGGATTGTAACCAGCGAAGAGGTTAGAGAGGTTGAACACACCATCAAGACCAGCGTTCACGAAGTTCCACTTGTAGTATTGAGGGTTGTGGTCGTAGCCCCAACCATTTTTGCCTTGCCATCCGCTCACGTGTCCACGGAGGTTGAACACAGGGCTGAATTGATAGCCGAGGTGCACACCAGCAGCAGGAGTGATAACGTCAGTAAACTTCTTGTGAGCACCGTGAGAGTAACCAGCACCACCTTGAAGACCTAGTGTCCAGTGGGGGTGGAATTTTTCTTTGGGAGCATCTTGAGCTGCTGCGCTGAGAGAAACAGCAGCAAGAGCAGCTACGAGGATAGACTTGAATTGCATAATATGAAAGTATGAATTTATAATTTCTTGTTGTGCGAGCGTTCTTTACTCGAGATAATGAACTATTCGAGATAATATCATTCGATATGTTGAACTCTTCGAGATATTGATACGCTGCAATAGCCATACTTTCCTAACCCTTTCGAGCAGGAGGCATAGCATTTTGCGTGCAAAGTTACTCTATTTTGCGTGACCAACCAATGTTTTTTGCGAAAAAAGTACTTTTCTGCCCCAAATCCAGCTTTTTTGTAGGTGATTTAGACGTTAGACGTTAGAATTTAGACGTTAGAGGGGCGCAGACCCCTTTATGCTCGCCTCGACAAGCGGGGCTCGGGTGGGCTTTTAGAGATTAGCGGTTAGAGATTAGGGGAGAATGAGCTAGTAGTCTGGATTTGTGCATTTGCAAATCGTTCGATAAATCATAATTTAGCGACACTTGACCATTCATTAAAAGGGGGAGAAGTTCGTCACGCTGCTTAGATAATCGTTGTATTTCTTCTTGTAGTTTGACCATCTGTGCAAAGATGGGAGATATTCGTTTCTCGAATTTGGCTACAATGTCTTTTGTTATCAGGAATGGCGATTGTACTTTGCTGTAGATGGTCTTGCGTAATATGCCCCATCGTTGTTTTTTTCTCGCTTCTGCCATTTTCTTGAAGACATCCACGTAATTCAAAAAGTTGAAAGTAGTAAAATGACTTTGGGAAGTCATTAGCAGATGTAACCTTAAAGATGTGCTGATTAAGTCCGCCAAGACCACTGCCCTCAAAAGCATAACTTCCAATGATGCTGACCATGAAAAATAGCACATCACCATTATAGACCTTTACCGATTCGGGTATATTAGACGAGACTTCTTCTGTATCAGAAGATATGCCATCGTGCATTTCCCGTATTTTGATAACAGGCATGGGACTTCGCCATCTTTTGGTCTGAACTTCTGGCAAGCTAAGCTCATTGGTAAATGTTGCAATCTCAAAGAGATTTCCACAATGCCACCCCTCTGGTATTTCTCTCTTCAGTTTCTCATTCCACACCATTTTTCCACCGCTACTTTTGTAGGGCTTGCCGTTTTCGTCTGGAAAGTCGAACTGCACGAACCAATAGTCGTAGAGTTGCTTTGCCATCGTCTCTAAATTATGATTTATCCTCTTGCATTCTCAGTATTTTTTCTTATAATAGAATAGAACAATCAAGAATGCATCTGATGAACAAAAAAATGATAGATAAAATAGTTGCTGCGATGTCTGAGGTCTTAGAAGTGGCGCAGCAAATGAGACTGAGAGTCGTTTTGCAAGAATCGTTTGCACAGGTAGTGATGTCACCAGCAGAAAGCGAAAAGCGTCAACGACAGCAAGCCAATGAAGAGTTGTTGCAGGCGTTTATTGCAGCAAAGAAAATAGAAGGGTGTTCTGAAAAAACATTGCACTACTATACATCGACCATTGAAGCCTTGTTGAATATGGTGCAGAAGCGAATTGATGAATATGACACAAACGATATTCGCACCTATTTGTCCCATTATCAAGAAGAAAGAGGTTCGAGTAGAGTAACGATAGATAATATTAGACGTATCTTTTCAAGTTTCTTTGCTTGGTTGGAAGATGAAGACTATATCGCGAAGAGTCCAGTGCGCCGCATTCACAAGGTGCGCACAGAGAGTTTAGTCAAGGAGGTGTTGAGCGATGAGCATATGGAGGTGTTGCGCGACTCTTGCACGGAACTCCGTGATTTGGCGATGATCGATTTGTTGGCTTCCACGGGTGTGCGTGTAGGGGAGTTAGTGCAAATGAACTGTGCAGACATCGATTTTCACGAACGGCAATGTGTTGTTTTGGGGAAGGGGAACAAAGAACGGGAAGTCTATTTTAATGCTCGCACGAAGATACATCTGCAACGTTATCTGGAGAGTCGTAGAGATCAGAATCCAGCACTCTTTGTTGCTTTGTCTTCTCCTCACAACAGACTGACAATCGGCGGAATAGAATCGCGATTGCGTCAACTCGGTAAACGTGTGGGACTAAATAAGGTGCATCCTCACAAGTTTCGTCGTACGTTGGCTACAATGGCCATCGACAAGGGAATGCCCATAGAGCAGGTGCAACGTCTGTTAGGGCATGTAAAGATTGACACAACATTGCACTACGCTATGGTGAATCAGACGAATGTGAAGATGGCGCACCGCAAATATATTAGTTGATAGGTCTATTTTTCTTTCTCTCCTTTTGGGGTTGTGCTTGGGGGAGCGTATCTTTGCATGTAAAATAGAAAAAAATGAAGTTATCAGAGATTATTGATGTTTTTGTAGCCGGAGATTGGGGTAAGGATTCCCTAAGTATTGAAGCCCCTCATGCTGTTTCTTGTGTGAGAGGGGCAGACATTGTGCCCATAATTAATAATGAGTTTGGAGATATTCCTCTCCGCTATATCTCTGAGCGTTCATTCCAACAAAAATTACTCCAAGTAGGAGATATCGTTATAGAAAAATCAGGAGGAAGCCCTACCCAGTCAACAGGGCGTGCCGTATATATCTCTCAAGCTCTACTTATAGAATCAAAGGATGTTGTATGTTCTAATTTCTGCGTTGCTTTTAGAGTAAAAGAGGGCTGGAATCCGTATTTTATTTACCAATATTGGCAGCATCTATATAATTGTGGTGTGTTTTTCAACTTTGAAGGGAAAACATCGGGTATCATGAATCTTCAATTGGATATAGCCCTCTCTACCATCGAGATTGAGCCATATCCAATTGAAAGGCAAGTATCAATAGCTAATTGCTTAGAATCGTTTGATAAGAAAATCGCCCTCAATCGTTCGCTAAATCATAATTTAGCGACACTTGGCCGTTCATTAGAAGGGGGAGAAGTGAGTCGCGCTGCTTAGTGAGTAAGTCTATTTCTTCTCCTATAATCATCTGCTTTTCAAAGAATGCGTTGCATACCTTTTCAAATGAGAGGAGAACGGCAGTGTTTAGTACAACAACCGGCAATGCGAATAGATCATCCTTAGTGATTGAACCAAAAGTGGTTCCAGCTGCATTTCTCTGGTCGAAAGCGGTCTTTAATCCATCTATAATGTAATATAAGTGCGTTATTGAACCTACCTTGCTATTGAGTGCAGCGAGGCCTCGACCAATACAGCAGTCATTGTTCGCAATATTCGTTGCACCAACAGGAGCACGCACACTCATAAGTATATCTCTCTTTTTCGCAAAGCGTGTTGGTGCTGTTGTATATTGTCTGATACTTGGGAAGCGTATTCCAAAATCGGTACTTCCCTGATAGAATATTTCACCATTACCAACTTCGTTGTATGATGAGCCGTCAGGTGATTGCCCCATAATAATATTGGCTATGTCTGATAATTGTCCATCAGACCATCCTTCAGGAATCTCCATTTTCAGTTTCTCATTCCACACCATCTTGCCACCGCTACTTTTGTAGGGCTTGCCATTTTCATCTGGAAAGTCGAACTGCACGAACCAATAGTCGTAGAGTTGCTTTGCCATCGCCTCTAAATTATGATTTATCGAACGATTGATTTCTATTTTGCGGTCAATATTAGAGAGGAGTTCTCCCATTCGCATCTGTTCTTCTATTGAAGGTAGAAGAACAGGCATATCTTCTATTGTTTGGACAGACAATGTATAACGCTGTCCACTTCCACTTGCGCTATTTGCAAAATATTTGCGGCTCATATCCGAGTGCAAAAAAGCATTGAGATAACAGCCAAGTACTTTTGTTTCATCAGGCGTAATTAGGGCACAATGATAGCCTAGTATGACATCCTCAAATCATTAGCTATGTAGGTGGGAATACCTATATCAAGACGTGTTTCGCTATCCTTAGTAAGTGCTACCTGTCCTTTCTTAAGAAGAAAATTATTTATTTCTTTACTATTAGCAGTTGCTTCCATAAAATTTTCATGTCTGTCTTTGGTTATAGCCCAATTATAATAGACATCTGTAAAGTTACAAAGGCGGATATTAGTTTCATCCTCTTTTTTCTTTTTGTCAACACTGCTAATTTTTACTGTGGCAATATCCTTGAGTCTATACTTTTCCATTGTGAAGATAGAAGTGTCAATGTTCATTATTGTATATCTTTATGATATAATCAACAGCTGTTTCTTTGTAGATAGAAGGTACGCCTTTAGGTATTTCACCTTTTTGCTCATATAATTCTTCTTGACTTTTGTTTCTGAAATTGTATATGGAATAGTCTATATTGTCCTTTATGCGATTTTCGTTAATAATTCTCCATATGTCATTTTTGTTGATAGAACTTTTAGCCTTGATTTTATCTGCCAATTCTGTTGCTGACAATGGATATTCTTTTAATCGATTAACTCTTTCTTTCTTAACGACTTCTACTGTATCAATAGGTTGAACTTCTCCAATCAGCTTTAAAGTTGGTGCTCCTTCTTTTTCGGAGAAAGTACCTTCTTTAATCCAATTTATACTCCGTACAAGTTCGTCATCCACCACTAATATTTGAGAGTCGTTTTTAGAAATTGCTCCCTTATCTAAATCTAGTATAGCGGCATTTTGAGGACCTGATTTCCCAATTTTAGAAACCAAGTCAATCCATTGTTGATTTTGCCGTTCTATTCTATGGTTAATAATGGCTTCAAGTTCTGGAGATTGAATCTTTTGAGTTCTTCCTCCATATCGAAAATATATTTCTCCGTTTTTGATGTCGCCTTCGTCTTTTTTGCATATAATAGGTTTTATCTTTGCTTCTTGTATATAGAAAACTCCAAACTTTTTACCACCAATAGAGAAAACTTCATGCTCCCATTGGATGTTTCCTGCAAAAATATCCAATAAAAAACCCGAAATCTTTTCAGGATCTAACTTGTCTATTTGGTCGTAAGATTTTTCACTAAGACCTATTAATTCGCGTTTTGGCTTGTCTTTTACGCCAAAAATAAGCCAGCCTCCTTTATTATTAGCGAAAGCTGCAAAATCTCGAAAGTACTCAGCCAGACCAGCAAAGTTAAACGCTTCCTTAAATTCTAAAGTTTGGCTCTCTCGATGATATAAATTACCATCTGCACGTAAACTTAAAAGTTGTTCTACATCATCTTTTTTTATCATACTTATAGCAATTTCTTTAATTCGTCAATACTTGGCAGAGCTTTACGCAGTTTCTCAGGCATTTCTGAGGAGGTCTTATAGGTTGCCACTCCCATAGGCTTGTCATATTGGCGCACCATATACTCTGCGTAGTTCTTGTTTGCACTTCGGCAAAGCACAATGCCAATTGTAGGGTTTTCGTGTGGTTTCCGTATTTTGTCATCGGCAATGGCAAGATACGCATTGAGTTGTCCAAGATAGGATGTTTTGAACTCACCTGTTTTCAGTTCAATAACGACCAAGGCGTTCAACTCTCGATTGAAGAATACAAGGTCGGGGAAATGTTCCACGCCATATATCTCCATACGATATTGATTACCTACAAATGCAAAGTCGTGCCCAAAGGTCATAATGAACTTTTTGATATTGTGGATGATTTGCTGTTCCACCACTCGCTCGTCTATATCCGCGGCATCACGTTCTCCTATTTCCTCTACATTGATAAAGTTCAGCAGATACTCATCCTTAAACGCCATAACTGCCTTACGTGCCAAATTTCCTTTACTGATAGTGGCTGTAAAGTTGTTGGGAATATCGGACTGATGGTGATAATCGTCGTTAGCCATCGACTTTTTTTCAGCGTTTCTACGGACATGTGTTCCTCCGCACAACGATGAATGTAGTACAGACGTTCATCGAGCAACTTAACTTTGGAAAGAATCTGTATGTGATGCGTGAAGGGGACATTGAAGAAATCGTCTATTGGGAAACCTGCTGAATTTGTGAATTGTAATTCGCGAATTGGTAGTTGCACAGCAGATGATTTCTCCAATTCGGTAATTGCGATTACCGAATTACGTTTTGAGGCGTTATCAGCAATTTTTCCTGCATCCAAACTCTTCCAACCTTCATAGAATTTGCGCATTAGTTTAAGACTTTCTGGGGAATATCCTCGCAGTCCTGGCAGTAATTGGCGCAATCGGGTACTTATCGCTTCCAATGCACCAGTCCCCCAAACTCCTTGTCGGGTGTTAGCCGAAACATATTTGCCCACACTAAAATAGGTTGCCAACTGAATGCGATTAACACCTTTGGCTGCCTCATACTGTCCTTGTAAGATTGCACTTTTTATGGCTTCAGCCGCAATTTCATAGGTCTGTGATATCTGATGTTGCTCCATGACTAAACCAATTTGTTAAACTTCAAGCTATCAAGCTGGTGCATGATTTCCTCTTCGAGTCGATGACTCTCTGCAAATTGTTCAGATAGGGTTTGTTTGAAGTTGGCCATACGAGCATTGAATTCCTCCTCAGTGATGTCCACATATTCGATTTTGATGTCGAAATATTGTCCGGCAGAGAGGGAATTGCCTTTTTCTTTTATCTCATCGTAGCTTACGCAGACGGAGAAGTCGTCGACAGCTTTGCGCTCGCGGAATGTAGACACGATTTGCTCCACCTCGAAGTCTCGGAGTCGCTTTTTTTGATTGTTTCCGTCTTTATATTCCTCGCCCAACTTGCTCGCATCGATGAGGATTACCTTGTCGGCTGAGGCAGATTTGTCGAAGAAGAGCACAGAGACGTTAGTACCCGTGGTGGCAAATACATTGCTAGGCATAGAGATGCAGCCATAAATCCAGCGTTCGTCCACTATTTTGGAAAGTATTTTCTTTTCGATGCCACTCTTGGAAGTGATGAATCCCGTAGGTACTACGATGGCACCCTTGCCTGTTGGTTTCAACGAGTTGAGCACGTGCTGAATGAAACAGGTGTAGATGGCCATGCCTTCTTTTTCTTGGCTGGCACATTGGGCACTCCCGCCCAGAAGCGCGCAGGTTGTGCGGCAATCTTTTCGCGCGTGCCTGAAAAGTCGAACTTAAACGGTGGGTTGCTGACCACAAAGTCGAATTGGCGAAGACTTTGTTTGTCGTCGCTTTTGTGGTAAGGCGAGGTAAGGGTGTCACCTTGGATGGCATAGTCGAGCGAAGACACCAAACCATTGAGCAGAAGATTGAGTTTGAGCATCTTGTTGGAACGCTGCGAAATGTCTTGTGAGAAGATGGTGCAGCGTTCCTCACCGATTTGGTGGCTCAGCGCCATGAGGAGTGTGCCTGTGCCTGCTGAGGGGGTCGTAGCATTCCTGGCTGTGCAACTCAGGGTTGTCGCCCACCAACAAGCGCGCCATGATGGTGGCTATGGCATGTGGAGTGTAGTATTCGGCATATTTCCCTCCGCCTGCGGTGTTGTAATCTTTGATGAGATATTCAAAGATCGAGGCAAAGAAGTCGTAGTGCTGCTCGAAGGCAGATTCGAAAGAAAAGTTGACAAGCTTATCGACTAGTGCACGAGCAAAAGGTGCGCGCTGTGCAGCATCGGTGACATAGTGTGTCAGTGGTTCGAAGAGTGGAATCTTGGTGTTCTCTGTGGTTTGTGTAGAGAAAATGTCGGCATTTTGTTCTGCGATGTCCGTCATTGTGTTGTCGAAAATCGTGTCAAAATCGCCTTTTCCTTGTTGGTTCCACAGATGAGCGATGAGGTGATAAGGCTCTAAGGTGGGGACCTCAGCAGGGAGTGCCCCTTGCAAGAGTAGTCTTTCCTCCTCAGTGAGCTGGGCATAAGCCTCTTCCCATTTGGGAGCCTCTTTGATGCGTGGGGCTATGTCGCTAAACGCCCTTTTGATCTCAAAGCCAAATTTGTCGTTGAGAAATTTGTAGAGAAATACCTGCGTGATGATTTATATTCGTTGCCATCGTTGCCCATACCATAACTGGTGCAGGTGGCTTTGAGTTCGTCAATGAGTTTGAGGGTTTGTTCTTTGATTGGCATATCTTAGGCGTTAGCGTAGGTGGCGTTATATTGGTTGAGATATTGCTGCGCAATGCGATCTCTTATGAATTGATAGTCAGCAGTGTCAGGCTTAAATTGAGGCAAATAATAAAGACATCCCTGGATGAGTGATTGCACCGTTCTAGTAAAATAGGCATCTTTTTTGAGAATGTCATTCCTGTCGTAGACTTTCTTGTCGATGTCTTCTTTAATCATGTGTAGAATGGCCATGATTTCTTCGTCTCTGAAGGAGAATATAGGCGGTTTGTTGTCTGCTTTTCTTTGCTGATTTTCTTCTCGAATGCGTTTGTGCACACGAGCAAATTTCACATCTCCGTCGTATTTGTTGGCCAAAGCATTGTTGCGCACGAGGATAAAATTTAGTCGTTTCATCACATCGTCTAGAGCCTTGGTTTCTTCGTTAAACTTCGCCACGGTGTCTATCACAAATCCACGTTGTTTGAAGCGTTCGGTGAAGGCATCGCGCAGAGTGATAAACTCAGGGTCGTCTTGGTCGAAGTTTGCGTGAAAGCTGTGATGGTGCGTTGCCATTTCTCTTTCAATTCCATGCCTCCAGCAATGAGCCGCAATTCCTCTTCTCCAATCTTAGAGAAGTTGAACTCAATGTCTAGCATCGCTTCGTTGATGAGTAGCTTTGTTTCAGCGTTTACTTCGAAGGCTGCTTTCTGATTGATGATGTTGATGCGGTGCTGTACTTCGCTGAGGAGCTCAGGGAGTTTGGTGATTTCCACCTTGGCAAAGTCGTTGCGCATTTGGTCATCTCCAAAGGTGCGTACCACGTTGGCCATGTTTTTGGCAGCGGTGAGGGCGTGTTTGAGCTCAAGCAACGTGCCCTTGTCTTCTTCAGTGGAGATTTCAGTAGAGAAATCCTCCGCATTGTCGCACGAGTAGTTGAAGAGAGTTTGGCGGATGTTTTTCATCTGTTCGATGATTTCCTCCTTGCTCTCCAGCACTTGAGCGAAAGTGTTCACATTGGTTGGTGCCTCGTCGTTGGATACCTCATTAAATCGATTAAGTTCTTGAAGATAGGCCTCATTGGTTTCATCGAAATTGCGTTTGATGTCTGCAAAGTCAATGAGAAATCCATAGCGCATCTGCTTGTAAGGGCGATTGACGCGCGTGATGGCCTGCAGCAGATTGTGGTCTTTGAGTTTACGACCGAAATACAAGCGTTTGAGTCGTGGTGCATCAAATCCGGTGAGGAGCATGTTGAAAACGATGAGCACATCTATGGTCATATTTTTCTTGAAGTCTTTGACGATTTGTCGTCGTGTTTCTTTGTCCTCGTGGTCATGCAAGATGAGTCCAGCTTTGAGGGAGGTGTCAGGACACACACTTTGACGAATTTGTTCGAAGTGTTCGTAGAGTTTCTCTGCCTGCGCACTGGTTTCACAGATAATCATGCCCCCTAGGCTATGGTCACCTTGGATCTTGCGAAATTTGACCAAATCGGTGATGATATATCGCAAGAGCTCATCCACGTAGTTGTCATGCTCTATGATCTGGCTCTTGCGCACATCCTTTTTCTCTACGAGGGTTTCTAGTTTGTCTTGCACCTCCGTAAGTTTTTCCTTATAGGACGTTTCAATTTCCTCTCGGAGGATTTTGAGCGTATAGCCGTCGGCGATGGAGCGGTCGTAGTAGTAGGTGTGAAGATAGTTGCCAAACACTTTGCACGAGGCTTGTTCCTCCTTGAGGAGGGGGGTGCCCGTGAGTGCAATTTTGATAGCATTTTGATCTGCATCAAAAAGGTTGGCCAAGAAGCAGCCTCCAGGACGATAGCCCCGATGCGCTTCGTCGAGGATAAACACGCGTTGCAGGTTGGTGGCATAGGCATTGAGTTCCACACGCTCGGTGTCTTCTGCAAATCGTTGGATGTTGACCACAGTGATTTCTGCCTTTCCTTCAGCACCATGTTGAGCCTGGTTCTTTCGGAATTGTTCCATCAGTTCTTTGCGCGTGTTGGCGGTGTTCACCACCAATCCTCTGGCTTCAAACTCTTGGGTGGCTTGTTCTAGGAGATCAAGGCGGTCTACGATAAAATAAAACTTCGCCACTTTGTTTTGCCGAGCAAAGTAGTCGTTGAGCACATGCGTCAAGTGGTAGGATAAAGCCGTTTGCCACTCCCTTGCGTGTGCCACACCAATCCTGAACGCACTCCCTCAGAGAGTTTGCGTTCTATCGCCATCGCTGCAAAGAGTTGCTGATAGCGCATGATATGCTTTTGGTCGGTCGACTCAATTTTTCCATCCACCTCTCGTTCCATTCTCACATAGGCAATGCCATAGCGCAATATATAGAGCAATCGTTCCGGACTGCACATGGAGGTCAATATGCGGTTGGTGGGCGTAAATGGAGAGAGGTTCGTCTGATATTCTGGACTAGTGTGGATGACTTGGCAGTTATAATTCTTTAAAATCAGTTTTTCTATTTCATCATCGGTGGGTACATAGGGATAGTCCTTATGATAAGGAGCTACTTTGTTGCCCTGAGGATTTTCTTCGCGGAAACAGTTGAAGGGCGCGCTTTTTCTTGCACTGGTGCAATAGAATGCTCCTTCCACTGGCACGATGCCACCCATGGTGTCATATTCCATGTTGTTGGAGAAAATCATCAATTGGGTGATGTTGAGAAATCGGCGAAACTTCTTGTTGGGAAATCGCTCATTGTTCATGCGCGTGCTTTCTGCCACCATGCCCCCTGCGTTGTTGGGTTTCTTCACCTCCACGAAGCACAAAGGCAACCCATTGACAAAGAGTGTGATGTCAGGACGGAACTCGTCCTGACCATTTTTGCACGTAAACTCCGCCGTAAAGTGAAAGACATTGTTGGCAGGGTGGTCGAAGTCTATCAACTTGATGGGAGAAATGGCTTTGAGTCTTTTGTAAAAACCTCTACCTAAGTCATCATCGTTGAGTTCTTTGCGTATATCAGATAAGGTTTGTTCGAAGCTTCCCGCTTGTTCTGGATTAAGTCGGCAAAATTGTTCCTTAAACACCTTGAGGAGAATGTTGGTGGATGGGTCATACACACCATCATGGGCTGCTTCTTCATTGATTTTTCCAAAATAAAGATAGCCCAATCGGGTGAGATGCACCATTGCAGGCATCTGTACGCGTGTTGCTTCGTTGAAAGTTCCCATATATTTTAAAGAGAGTATTGCGGAGATGGTGAAAAACTCGTTCTTATAGCATCTCCGTAGGGGTTCCTAATGGATAATTGCGAATATATAGAATTTCTTTTAGATGAGCAAATATAACTCGTAAATTTAACCCAAATCGGTCATTAGATTTTATTTGATTGTTGAGCAGATGACAGGAAGTTTTCTTCTCTATGACGAATTGCACTATAACGGTCTAATGACCGATTGGGGTTTAATGTTTTAAAAAGTGGTTCGAAATGCTCTGTATGCTTTCCCCTCGCTGCAAATAATTAGAAAACGTCTTGTAAATTGGTGGTAGAATTACTACCTTTGCAGGGTGATAAATCCTCCACGAAGTCGCATAACCCTAAAAAAGTATAGCAATGAGAAAGCGTCAGACGAAACGACACTACGACATTACCGCCATTATTGAGCTAGCAAGTGATGGTGGGTTCAATATTTCCTACGAAAGACCCGAAGGACTGGACTTCGTGTTGGCAGCCGCAGGAGAAAGTGTGGCAGCCGCCAAAGCGGAGTTTTTTGAAATGCTCGAAGAATACAAACAAGAATACGAAGAAGAAGCGTGGCCTAGTTTACACTTTTCTTTTCGCTACGATGTGGCGTCTTTCCTCAACTTTTACAGCAAGGTCTTTTCCCTCGCTGGCATCGCACGATTGACGGGCATCAACCAGCGACAACTCTCTAACTATCTCAACGGTCACCGCAATGCTTCTCCTGCAACGACGCAGAAAATAGCTGAGGCCATCCACAACCTTGGCCGAGAACTCCAACAAATGGAGTTTGTATAGGGGTCATAGACCCTTCTATGCGCGGGGTCACAGACCCTTTTCCGCTCGCCCCGACAAGCGGGGCTCGGTTCCTCGGAGGGCTAATTTTTCTATAGATTCTAATGTCTAACGTCTAACTTCTAACGTCTAATGTGCCCGAGCCACTCCGTGGCGAGCATAAAAGGGGCTGCGACCCTCTAATCAAAAATAAATGCTTATCTTTGCCCTACTATGCAGTTCAGTTTAGCATCATTGGTCTATGGTCATCGGGGGAGAGCCTTGGCGCAGCCCCTAAGTGCCACCTTCGAGAGTGGACAAATCGTGGCCATCTTGGGCAGAAACGGTAGTGGGAAATCCACGCTCCTCAACACTATGGCTGCACTCCTCAAACCCATCAGTGGAGAAGTGCGCATCAGCCGTGGACACATCGATGGTTCACAAGAAGAGCGTCCGCTCGTGGTGCACCAAATGTCGGTGCAGGAGCGCGCACGATGGGTGAGCATCCTGTTGCCCACAGCCGAAACACCACCCCTCACCGTGCAAGAACTCGTGTCCCTTGGCCGTTTGCCCCACGGAAATCGCCCCTTGGGAGCATCAAATCTTGGAGAAGGCATCTCTGGATTATTGCATCCAGTGGAGCAGGCATTAGAAATTTGTGGCATCTCTCATTGGGCAGCGCGCAAAATGCAGACCCTTTCTTCGGGACAGCGTCAGCGCGTGATGTTGGCGCGCGCAGTGGCACAAGACACGCCCATTATGCTCCTCGACGAACCCACGAATTTCTTGGATGTTGAGGCCACAGACGAGGTGTTTCAGCTCCTCTCCCATCTGGCGCAGCAGGGCAAAATCATCATCGTGGCCACCCATCAGCGCGATTGGGCACAACGCTATGCCCATCAAGTCTTGTGGCTCTAGAAGGGCTAGAAAACTAGAATCTCTAGAATCCCTAGAATAACTAGAAGCACTAGCCCAACTGCGCAGCCTCTAACGTCTAACCCCTAACGTCTAACGTCTAAAAAGGGTCCGTGACCCCTAACGTCTAACGTCTAAAATGGGTCCGTGACCCCTAACGTCTAATGAAGAAATATACCATCAGCGAATTACAGCAACAGCGAGAGTCAGAAGACCGTGTAGAGTTCAAAAAAGGCGAAAATGGCAATGTTTCCTATAATGGTGCAAAAGCCGACAGGCCCCAAAAGAGAAGACGCTGCATTTTAGGCTATGTCACTGCGCTTTGTAATGAAGGAGGAGGGCGTATCGTTATAGGCATAGAAGATAAGCACCCCCATAAGGTGGTGGGCACTTCGCAAGCCGAAAATGGCATCGGACAACTCGAGAGTGATATCTACAATGACACTGGCATACGCCCACAAATCTATGAACTCTTTGAAGACACCACTCATAAGCGAGTGTTAGTCATCGAAGTACCTGGACGTCCTCGTGGCAAAGTCTATAAATATGAAGACGTGCCACTCATGAGGGTGGGGGAAGAACTCAAACCAATGGACGACAAAACCCTCGTTAGCATCCTGCAAGAACAAGAACCTGACTTTTCGGAACTGTTTTGTGAGGAGGCTTCCCTAGCCGACCTCGATGCCGAGGCGATAGACATTCTCAAAGAGAAATATGCCAAAAAACAAAACAACTCTTCTTTCACTTCTTTGAGCAATGAACAGGCATTAAGCGATTTAGGACTCGTCAAGGGCAACAAAGTGACCAATGCAGCAGTGTTGTTGGTGGGCAAGGAGACATTTCTTCAGCGAGTGTTCCCCCAAGCCAAAGTGATGCTGGAATATCGTGCCACTGAGGCACAAATCAATTTCGACAGTAGAGTGTCTTGCGGGCAACCCTTTTTCATCTTAATCGATAAACTCTGGGAAGCCATCAATCTCAGAAATGGCATTATCCCCATCAGAGAGGGAGCTTACATCTTTGATATCCCTTTTTTCAAAGAAGACGTGATTCGAGAGTTCGTGAATAATGCCTTTGCCCATCGCGACTATAGACGGAATAGTGAAATCGTAATCAAACAATATCCCAACAAACTCGTCATTCAAAATGCTGGCGGATTTCCTCTCGGAGTGACCCTCGAGAATCTTCTCACAGTGCCCAGCACACCGCGCAATCGTCTTCTTGCCGATGTCTTGTCCAAAACTGGTGTGGTAGAACGCTCTGGACAAGGCATTGACAAAATCTTTCTCTACACCTTGTCCGAAGGAAAGCCTGCTCCCGACTTCTCCTTGAGCGATGCTTTCACAGTCACCGGAGTGTTGTATGCCAATGTCAAAGACAAAGCCTTTGCCACATTCCTGCAGAATGCACAACAAGAACTTCCCGACGACAACAAACTCAATGTCTTCGACGTGATGGTGCTTTGTGAGGTGCGCGATGGGGAAAAACATCCATCAGACAAGGACGTAGCCAAGAAACTTGAGCAATTAGGACTGTTGGAAAAGCATGGCAAGACCAATGCACAATATTATATTCTCCCACGTGTCTATCACGAACTCGCGGGCAACACTGCGCTTTATTCATTGATGACGGATTGGGATGTGCAGCAGGTGTGGGCTGTGCTCTGTCCTTTCCTCCAAATATGGCAAAGCCAAAAAGGCTGACATCGTCAAATTGTGTAGCAATCATTTGTCGGATAAGCAACTACGCAGGTTTCTCGACCAACTCAAAACAAAAGGTTGGCTCAAAACTCAAGGTGAGCGAAGACAAACTGTTTATTGCCTTGGCGATGCAGCTCCTAGCCACCACTTTGACTTGCCCAGTGCCTGATATCATCAGTTGCCACAGTCTTGCAATGACCATTACGAAGCGAAAGGGCGAATAAAAGGGCAGATAAAATGCTTTTTTCGCACCTTTTTTCTCCTTTCTGTTTTGTAAGTGATTGAAATATAGTGTTATGTGACGCTGCTGTAAGGGCGGATAAAAGGGCTGATAAATGCTCTAGCATCTCTAGTCCCTCTAGTTCTTCTAGCCCCTCTAGCCCAACCGCGCAGCCTCTAACGTCTAATCTCTAACGTCTAACCTCCCCGAGCCCCGCTTGTCGGGGCGAGCATAAAAGGGTCCGTGACCCCTAACGTCTAACGTCTAAAATGGGTCTGTGACCCCTAACGTCTAAAATGATAGTTTGTATTGCCGAGAAACCCTCCGTTGCTGCTGACATTGCCAAAGTCATTGGAGCAACACACCACCACAGAGTGGGAAGAAATGCCGGATACTACGAAGGTAACGGCTACCAAGTGACGTGGACATTTGGACACCTCTGTGAACTCAAAAATCCCGAAGAATACTCTCCCTACTGGAAAGCATGGGCACTCTCCGCACTCCCTATGGTGCCCGAACGATTCGGCATCCGACTCAAAGAAGGCGTCGAAGAACAATTCCACGTCATCGAACAACTCTTTGCCAAAGCCGAGCGCATCATCAACTGCGGTGACGCCGGACAAGAGGGAGAACTCATACAGCGATGGGTCATGCAAAAAGCCGGTGCCACCTGTCCCGTACAAAGACTCTGGATTTCCTCCATGACCGAAGAAGCCATCCGCGAAGGATTTGCCAACCTCCGCCCCCATCAAGACTATCAAGGACTCTATGAAGCCGGACTCTGTCGCGCCATCGGCGACTGGCTCTTGGGCATGAACGCCACACGACTCTACACCCTCAAATATGGCGACAATAATCGACGTCGCGGAGCACAACCCCTCTCCATCGGGCGCGTGCAAACCCCCACGCTGGCCATGATTGTGGCACGACAACTCGACATCCAAAACTTCCAACCCGAACCCTATTGGGTGCTCTCGACCGTCTACCGCGATGTCACCTTCACTGCACGACTCGATGCCGACGATGACGAGGAGAAAGCCCCACAAGACGCTGCCGAGGGCAAAAACAATGCTAACCCCCTCGCCAAACGTGGATTCACCAACCGCGAAGAAGCCGAAGCGGCCCTCAAAACCATCGAAGACACGCCCTTCACCGTGCAAAAGGTGACGCAGAAAAAAGGTACAGAAGCTCCCCCACGACTCTTCGATCTCACCGGATTGCAGGTGGAATGCAACAAAAAGTTTGGCTATGGGGCAGAACTCACCCTCCAACTCATTCAGCAACTCTACGAAAATAAATTTACCACCTATCCACGCGTAGACACCACCTATCTTCCCACCGCCATGCACGAACGTTGCAACGGCATTCTCCGCGGCATCCGCGACTATCAGATTGCCCCCAACCTCCGCGTCACCGACTGGCTCGAACCCCTCCGCTCAGCCCCTTTGCGCAAATCGAAAAAGGTGTTCGACGATGCCAAAATCACCGATCACCACGCCATCATCCCCACCGGCGTTTTGCCCCACGGTCTCACCGATGTGCAGCGTAATGTCTACAACCTCATCGTGCAACGCTTCATCGCCGTGTTCTATCCCGATTGCCGATTTGCCACCACCACTGTAGATGGCGAAGCCGCTGGCATTCCTTTCAGAGCTTCCGGCAAAGTCATTGTCGAAGAGGGTTGGCGTGTGCTTTTTCCAAAAAACAATGCCAAAGAGAGTGGGGCAGCACCGCAAGAGGGCAATGCTGGTGCTGTGATTTCTCCCGAAGGGCAAAATTCCACTGCCGAGGGGAAAACCGCTGTTGCTGTTGTGCGCAGCGAAGAAGAAGGTACCCTTCCCCCTTTCACCAAAGGCGAAACAGGCCCTCACACCCCCACGCTCACGCAAAAGGAAACCACTCCTCCCAAGCCCTTTACCGAAGCCACGCTCCTGCGCGCTATGGAAACCGCTGGTCGCAATGTCGACGACGAAGAACTCCGTGAGGCGATGAAAGAAAACGGCATCGGTCGTCCGTCCACGCGAGCCGCCATCATCCAAACGCTCTACAAGCGCGGCTACATCCGTCAGCAGCGCAAGAGTTTGGAAGCCACTCCCACAGGCGTTGCCCTCATCGGTTTGATTCAGGAAGAACTCCTCAAGAGTGCCGAACTCACGGGGATTTGGGAAAACAAACTCCGTCAGATTGAGCGTCGCACCTACAGTGCTCAGCAGTTTGTTGCCGAACTCAAACAGATGGTTTCCGAGCTCGTACACACCGTACTGTGTGACAACACCAACCGCCGTCTGCAACAAGCTCCCCCTCCCTCGGAAAATTCTTCCCCCGAAAAAGCTTCTTCTGCTGGAAAATCCCCTGCAAAACAAGGCACATCTTCTGAAAAAAGTGCCACATCTTCTTCCGAAGAAAGCAATGGCGAGGTGAAGTCGAAGCGCAAGGTCATCCGTGCCGGCAGCAAATGTCCCGAGTGTGGTGAAGGCAAAGTCATCAAAGGCCACACCGCCTACGGCTGCTCCCGCTGGCGCGAAGGCTGCAATTGGCGAAAGCCTTTCTAATCTCTAGTTTCTCTAGAGGGTCTAGTCGCTCTAGGGCTTCTAGTCCAACCGCGCTAGCCCGAGCCACTTCGTGGCGAGCATAAACGGGTCTGTGACCCCGAGCATAAATGGGTCTGTGACCCTCTAACCCCTAACGTCTAATGTCTAATGTCTAAATTCTTCTCCCTCATCGCAGTTCTACTCCTCAGCACCGCAGCGTCAGCACAAAGCACAGTCACCCTGCAAGCCACCGCAGCCCCACAACTCTATCCGCGCACACAAGTCATTGAGGAAGGCACCGGCACATGGTGCGGATTTTGCCCCTTCGGCATGGAAATCCTTGAAAATCTCTACAAAGAAGTCAAGGACGTGCCCTACATCGTCATCGCCGTACACCAAGCACAAAATGCCTATTCCAGAGAACCTATGGAGGTCTTTGACTATCGATTCCTCACTTTTCAAGGATTTCCCGAAGTGTGGATCAATCGCAAAAAGAGAACTGGTCTCTTCAACCACGAAATACCACTTGCCCTAAAAGAACAAAGCCAACAGACACCGTTCAACATCAAAACCAAAATCACCAAAACCGATACTTTCGACTACGACATCACCCTCACCACCACTCTTGGTTTTGACAATCACAACACCTCGCTCCGTATGCAATATGTCCTCATCGAAGACCACGTGGGACCTTATATGCAGGCCAACTATGCCCAGACACAAGGAAAGTATTTCCCCCCCCATTCTGTATGGTTAAACAAACCCAATCCGGCGCAGACCTTCTACAACGACGTGGCACGCGCCATCTATCCCGTGGGCGAAAGCGCGGAGCGCGAAGGGGTGCTCCCCACAGAGATGCGTCGCGGTGTGCCGGTGAGCCAGACGTTTCACATCTTCCTCCCCGGTAGTGTGCAAAATGCCAGTCGTCTCCGCATTGTCGGTCTCCTCCTCGACACGCAGACCAACGAAATCCTCAATGCCGACCAGCAAAAGCTCCCCACCGTCATCGGCACGTCCACCGGCATCCATGCTCCCCTTGCTCCCAATGCCGCCAACGCCAGCGATGCCCACTCTGCCAACGCTCCTCACTACGACCTTTCGGGACGCCCCATCTCTCCCGCTCAACCCGGACTTCACATCGTCAATGGGAAAAAGACGTTAGAGATTAGACGTTAGAGGGCTGGCGCGGTTGGGCTTCTAGGGGTCACAGACCCTTTTTTGCTCGCCCCGACAAGCGGGGCTCGGTTCCTCGGAGGGCTAGTTTTCTCGTTTCTCTAGTTCTTCTAGAGCTTCTAGAGCTTCTAGTTCCTCTAGAGCTTCTAGAAAAACTAGAGCCTCTAGCCCAACCGCGCAGCCTTCTAACGTCTAATCTCTAATCTCTAACGTCTAATCTCTAATCTCTAACGTCTAACCCCTAACGTCTAAAATCATGTCCACCACTCGTAAACGCAATGCCGCAGTAGCCACCATCACCAGCACGCGGCCAGAAGACCTCACTCCCCAGCAACTCCAGCTTCGCCAACTCATTGTCGAAACTGCCGAAGAAGCTTTCCGACAAGAAGGCATCGTCAAATGCACCATGGAAGCCATTGGCAAGCGACTCAATATGTCTAAAAGAACACTCTATCAATTCTTCCACGACAAAGAGTCCCTCGTCCTAGCCTGCGTACAACTCAACACGGAGCGCAAAAAGGCATACACCCAACAACTTGAAGCGACTTCCGACAACGCGCTCCACTGCATCCTCCAGCTCATCACTATCGACTCACTGCCTTTAAGTTGGCCAACACCTACTACTATCGGGAACTCTACCACTATCCCTCCGTAGCGGCCTATTTCACCCAGCGTCGCAAGGAGTCTGTCAGTGGCATTCTCGCTCTCCTCCAGCGCGGAGTGGATGAGGGTGTTTTCGACAAGCGCATCGACTTCTCCACCGTGGTGCAGTGCATGTCGGCCCTCACCGACGTTGTCTTGCAAAGCACCCACGGCACCGACTCGCTCACCATTCCTCAGTTTGTCTTCAACTTCGTCCTCCCTCTCTTCCGCGGTTGCGCCACACCCAAAGGACAAAACATCATCGAGAATTATAAATTAGAGGTTAGAGATTAGACGTTAGAGGGTCGCAGACCCTTTTATGCTCGCCCCGACAGGCGGGGCTCGGTTCCTCGGAGGACTCTAGTTCTTCTAGTCCTTCTAGTCTGTCTAGAGATTCTAGTCTTTCTAGTCCCTCTAGAATTTCTAGAAAGATAGAGCCTCTAGCCTAAGCCAGAAGCTCCGAAGAAC
>BNJS01000837.1_pt1 | contig 20877 bp, 19 predicted proteins | sample 8540461 | NCBI WGS metagenome assembly BNJS01 (sample SAMD00202454, study PRJDB9452) | human saliva metagenome | isolation source: human saliva | place: Japan | reverse complement strand
AATTCAGAGAGTGGATGTGGAACTAAATAAGCAATAAACATTCAACCATATATGATACAAATTGGATTTATTCATATATTCATGAAAATAACAATGGCCAAAGAGGATTCTTCATCATGGCTTATCAATCATGAAGCCTAATAAATTTTCAATGAGATTTCATTAAAGATATTTTCTTTTGCAATCATTTACGCAAATCATCGAGCTTCTTTTAGGGAGTAAATCCAGCACATTCTTTAGCAATTCTCATACAGTCCTCTTGGTAGACAACAAGTCCATAAGTATCTTTCAATAGTTCTTCAACTTTTTGTGCCGTAAAAGCTTCATGAACTGGAACACGAACATCTGGGTTATTTTTCTTTGAGCAAATTGTAAATGGCTGTTCAATCCCATTGGGCCCGGACGATACAATGCAGTAACGGCTGCTAAGTCCATAAACTCTGTTGGTTGTAATTCTCTCAACATTTCTTTAACCCCAGAGCTTGAGAATTGGAAGATAGCAGAAGTTTCTGCATTAGCGAATAGTTTATAAGTTAATTCATCATCTAAGTCACTTTGAACTAACTCATTAACATCAATAGTAATTCCTCTTGTCTTTTTAACGTTTTTAATAGCTTCGTCAATTAAATCAACTGTTACTAATCCAAGAAAGTCCATTTTGATAAGTCCTAGAGCTTCACAGTTGTAGTAATTCCATTGCGTTACTGATAGTCCGTCACTCTGTCTGATTTGAACAGGAACAACTTCTTTGATTGGTTTAGAAGAAATAAGCATACCACAAGGGTGAACCCCAGTTTCTCTCATTCTGCCGTCAAGTACAGCTGCAGAGTGAGCAATTTCCTCTAATTCTGGTGTGTTTAATTGAATACGCAAATCAGCACCAGCTTCGTAATATTCAGAATTTGGGTTAAGCATACTCTTAATTGTCATTTTCTTTTCAATGGCGTCTGGTAATGTATTACTAATTGCTTGTGCTTGAGCAAAATTCAATCCATAAATAGTAGCCATAGATTTGAAAGCATTTTTTGCTTTGAATGGACCAGGTGTGATAATCCCGGCAACATTATCTGCTCCATATAAATCCATAACGTGCTCGATGGTTTTTCCACGGCCAACTGTATGGAAGTCACTATCTACGTCTGGGTTTGTACCTGGGTCAATGATTTTAATAGATTTAATCTTTCTACTCATCTTCTACTACATCTCCAACTTCTAATTGATAAATATATTTTTCTTGGCCATTTACTTTTTTCTTTTCAGATACAATGATTTGCTCTTTCTCACCATCTTCGTATTCAATTTCAAAGATGGCTCCACGACCATCAGAGATAAAACGTTCAAAAAGCAAATTGAATCGAATAGGGTCAGTGTTTGAAATGTTTAATAGATAAGCAATTTCACTTCCACCAACACTACCACGACCAGGCCCGATTGGATAACCATTATTGATAGACCATTGTAAGTATTCTTGTACTACCAAGAAATATGAAATAAAGTCATTACTTAAAATAACTTCTCTTTCAAAAGCAATTTTTGCTCTTGATTCTTCTTGAATTTCTTTTGGTTGATGAGCACGTTTTTCTTAAAACCTTCTTCTACTAAGTAATCAAAATATTCTAAATCAGAATTAAAGCTCTCGGGCAATTTTGGTTTTGGTCTTAAATGCACATCATACTCAAGATTTACTGTTTCAATCTTATCAGCAATTTTAATTGTATTATTGATTGCTGGCAAATATGGCAATGTTTTATACATTTGTTCATAATCAGCAAAGTTTCTGCTGTTTCCGCCTAATGCAGGTCTAATCCCACCTCTATAAGTGGGTGTTTCAGATAATTTCATATTAGCTCCAACTGCCATAAAATGTTCTTGGTGTACAGCATCTTCTCTATCTAAATAATGCACATCATTAGTAAGAACTGTTTCAATGTCTAATTCTTTTGCTAATTTAGCAGGTTTTTTGGCAGAATAGTCGGGAATGCTTTGGTATTCCATTAACTCAATATAGAAATCATCACCAAAAATAGCTTTCATTCTTGAAGCATATTCTTTTGCTTTGTCAATTTGGTTATAACGTAATCTAATATTTAATTCTGAATCTGGGTCACCAGATAAGATAATAAGCCCCTCTTTGTATTTAATCAATAAATCCAAATCAATTCTTGGTACAATATAGAAATGGTCTTGATGAAATGACTCATTAAGCAATAAAAATAGATTATGTAACCCAGTATCATTTTTTGCAAGAACTGTTAAATGAGTATTAGCACCTCTATTAGGGATAATTTGTTTAACATTTTCTTGATAAACCACTTCACGCATAGGGAAACGTTCATTTGTAATTGGAGCCATGTTAAATTCTACGCCGACAATTGGTTTAATATTTTCTTTCTTACATTCAGCAATAAATTGATAGATACCTGTCATAGTATTAGCATCTGTCAAAGCTAGAGCTTCCATTCCAAGTTCTTTTGCTCTAGTAACATATTCTGTAATTGTTCCATATCCTTTCAGCAAACTGTTATCTGAGTGGACATGAAGATGAACAAATTTTGATTTTTCCATTTTGACTCCTTTTGAATTTTTATAGTTAGTTCTATTATTCCAAAAATGCTAGAAAAAAGCAATATTTTTATATTGCTTTAGTTCGTTCGTAGCCGCAGTTTTGAGTAATCATGATAATTTATCCATAGGTTATGGTAAACTGTCTTAGCGAGCGACTACAGCTGTTTAGTGTGTATTTAAGTTATTTGGCTTATCTTTACTTTTTGAATAGCAGATAAAATACTAATGAAGTAATAAATAAAAAGCAAAAATAGCAATAAATAAGCTCAAATAAATAGATAATTTACTTGTATAAGCAAATAATAGAAAAAAACAATTGATACATCTATTGCTGGAATAGTAAAACTTAATAATGCTTTATGTTTATATTCTTTTTGAATCATTTCTACCATAGCAAGTATTCCAAAAATATAGGAAAAAAATACAGATGGTAAGAATACTCCAGTCAATCCTAAATAATTAGGCTCTAACATTGTGGAAGCTATTGATGCTATTACCAATAATCCAATAAAAGAAAATAGATTAAAGATGAATTTCCTTACAGTTCCAGCCAAGAACCATGCTAACACATTAGAATAAATTAACATGGCAAGAATTGACGGAATAGAAAATAATGGTAAAGCAAAAATGACACTTAGGAAAAAGAATGAAGCAATAAGAAATGTAACCCATTGTTTAGTTGATTTGCTTAATAAACTTTTAAAATAATTCATTTCTTTGCTCCTTAATGTCCAGTTGAGCCAAATCCTCCAACACGTTCTCCATTAGCAGTATCGCCATCAGCAACAAGGAATGGAGCAAATACAGCTTATGCCATACGAGTTCCTTTTTCAATTGTTACTGGTTTGTCAGTAATGTTGATGAATTGCCCGTACATAAGACCTTCATTGCCTGGGTTGTTATAATAATCTCCGTCAATAACACCCACTGAGTTAACGAGTACAATTCCTAATTTCGTAGCGCCTGATGAGCGGTCATATAGATAAAGAACTTCGCCATCTTGCATATATGCTTTTAATCCAGTTGGAACAAGTTTAATTTCACCCGGTTGGATTGTAACTGTTTCAGCAGCCTTTAAATCATATCCAGCTGCATGAGCTGTTTCTCTAACTGGTAATAAATCTGTTTCATTTTTATATTTTTCTACTAATTCAAAGCCTCTAATTTTCATTGCTATTCTTAAACTCCTTTACTTTTAATTTATAATCATCAAAGATAATCCATTTGTTTTTTTAACAATTGAATTAAATAACAATTTGTTAGTTTTTGTTATAAAGTTCTTCTTCAACCACTTTTTAAATCAAAGCGGGGATTTTCTTCATTTTCAAAACAATCTAACAAATATTGGCACGTTTCACCATATGATAGGGTCAGAGGCAACTTCCTCTGTTAACCCATCATCTTTATATTTACAAATAATATTATAATACATTCAATCACCCTTATTTAATAATTTTTTTCTTGCCCTTTATTTAGCAATGATACACTTTTCTTTATTGATTGGGTCTTGTACATCTTCTGTATAATTTTCCTTATCAATTTCCCAAAATGCTCTATAAGCACTATGTAAATCATAACTAAATGAAGCACGTTGTGAATCAGAAGCTCCACTTCTTCAGTAATCTTGTATTTCATTCCAAAAAGTCAAGCATTTTTGAATATCTTCTCTAAATTTACTCATATCTAATGCTGTTTTATTTTGTTTTTGAAATATTTACAAGAGTTACTCTTAAAATAGGTGTTTTTGTAAAGTCAATCTTCTTAAATTCTTTAGCAATTTGTTGCTCAATTTGAAGAGTAGTTTTGTCTTTACATTGGATAATAATATCTTTTTGTAGTCGCTCTTCGATAATATGGAACTCTGGTGTCATTTCTTTATTATCCTTGATAGTCCACATAGTCCAGCCACGACCTAATTTACATTCTTTGTCAGAAAATCCACGGCGGATTAAGCTTCCACCATAAAATTGTTTTCTGTTTGAAGTATCGGTCAAACCATCTGTTGATGATACCCAACCTCTTTCGTGAATATGCCCCATTAAAGTATAATCCCAATCCATATTCATAATTTCTTCGGGAATTACAATTTCACGTGGCTCACTTTCTGAATGAAGTATCATATTCATATTAGTATCATATACAGAGCCATGTGTTACTAGAATATTAAATTTACCTTTGATTGTTTTTAATTGTTTCATGGTTTCTTGTTGAGCAATGAATCCATGGTGAGATACAAAGTGACAAACAATACCAGGTGCAATTTCAACAACAACATAAGGTTCTGTATAAGAATATAGATTTAATAGGGGTTCATCAATTACAGCATTTGCTGGAATTTCTCTAATATTATCTTCAGCGTCATGATTTCCAGCTATATTATAAAAAGGAATACCCGCTTTTACTAATTTTTGTAAAATTCTTTTACATTGAATGATTGTATAAATACTTGGTTTAGGAGAATGAAACATATCTCCACTACAAATGACAACATCTGGTTTAGCTTCGATAATTTCATCAATTGCTTTTTCTAAAGCATCGTAACCATCTTGCTCTCTCAAGTTTATACCTGTTTCAACATCTCTAAATTGCCCAGACCTATAACCTAAATGGCAATCACTAATTTGTGCTATTTTAAATTCTTTTGTCATTTTACTCCTTTCAGTATTGTAACGGTGCATTGAATTTTAATGCTTGAGTAATTTTAGTTAACACATTTCTAAAATGGTTATCTTTATCAATACATCTAAGTTCACCTTTATAATACAAATTCAATTCAGTAGTTTGTTTTAATATATATTCTAAAGTTTCAGATTTTGGATAAGTTCCATTACTTTCTAAATCTCTAATAGTGCTATTGATTGCATAAGAGTTTTGTTTTGGTAAACATTTAGTAATATCTCGTCTTGGCACACCCGATTCTAATAAAGCAGCTACTTCATAAGCTAATTGATAATGTCTATTCAACCAACTAATCAGACCAAACATCGGTACTTTATTGTTTACCATTCTATTGTAACAATCTAATGCCAATGCTAGATTATGTCTATCTAAAGCGCCAGTAACATCCCACGGAAGTTTTACACCGCTTTTTGCAGGTAAATAAACAGCCACGTCTTGAATAGTGAATTTTTGAATTTCTTCTTTTGGTATTTTCTTTAATGCTTTTTCTAACATTACAAGTGCTTCAAAATTTTCTCCAACATATTCTCTAAGTTGAGTTTTAATATTAGCATTGAGAGGGATATTCTTAAGCACATCAGTTTTTAATGTATCTACTCTCTTAGTCGAATTATCTTCAATAATTCCACCTGAATATTCAACAAGATTTTTAATAGCAGCTAATCCGGCAGAAGATTCTTTCCCGTTAATAGCTTTGTCTGGGTATAAAAATGTGATAACAACACCATTGCCCCACCATTTACCATTAAATAAATGTTTTTCTTCAGTTAGTTTTTTCTTAGTTGGAATCAATTTGCTAAAATTCATTGCAGCTTGTGCTTCGGATAAATCTAGCCAAACTGCTTGTACTCCACCAAACAAATTCTTACTTTGTACTAATCCCTTTCTCCAAGTAGTAGTTTTTACTACATCTTCTTTATTGATTTTCCATTTTTGGAAGATTTCTTCTTGCCTTTTTAAGTAAATTAGTAGAGCTTTTTATCAATGATTAAAATTAAATTATTTTTTTCAAATGGATAATCCCCCGTACTGTAAGTTATCAAATTTCTTTTTACGAGAAAAATCATTATTTCCTAATGAGTATTCATACAGTGAATCATTGCTTCGACCAACATTGTCCCCCATTACAAAATATTCATTTTCTTTTAGAGTTATATCTAATTCTTGTTCTATTTTTTTACTTTTACCTTTAATTCTGACTCTTTCTTTACCATTTACATATACAAAGTCAGAATCTATTTTTTTAAATTATCATTTGGCACAGCAATAACACGTTTAATTAAGCTTTTTATCCTCTAAATAAGACCACGATTTTGGAGCAGTAAATGAAACAATATGCTCTCTTTGTATTTCATTCTCTTTGCGTAAGAGTATTGTAGTGTTGTTATGAAGTGTCGGTTCCATAGATTGCCCAGAAATAAGAACTAATCTAAATTGAGATAGAAAAATTAAACAAAACAAAGAATATAAAAGCAAGCAATATTACATAATAGCGTTTTTTTCATTAAAGTTTCATTTCCTGTCTAATATTAAATCCGATTGTTTTAAGTGTATCTAATTCTAATCTAAGTTGATTAGCTTTTTTTGTGTTAACTCTCGAATAATTTCAGAAAGATAAGCTAATCTTGCTTCCAATTTTTTTCACAAGCTAATTCTGCTAGGATTTTCTTTTCAGTAGCATTAGCAGCTTCAACAGTTAGAATATGATAACGTAATTTATGTTTATATTCAAGTTCTGTTTTTACTTTCTTTTGAGTATATTCGTTTATTTGATTATTGATTTCATTCATTTGTAAGACTGTGCTTATTAAAAGTTTCGTTATATTGTTCAACCTTTAAAGAGTCCCAAAAAGTTATCAAAATAATTACTATAACTGACAACTTCTATTTCCTTAAAATTTGGTAATTTAATTTCACTTTTTAAAGCAGTAATGTCTAATTTGTTTTGCTTATCCATTAGAGCTCCTCTCGCAAAGATTATAGTATAGTTATATTATTCCTTTTTTTGAAACGAAAAGGAATAACTTTTTTTGAGTTATTCCTTATCATTTCTTTCTTTAATTAAATCCCTTTCGTCAATCACGTTGTTTTCAAATTTTTTTGGTTTCATCATAAGTTGGTCTTATAAATGTAATCAAAGCTCCAATGAGATAGCACAAACAATACTTCCACTTATTGTATAAGTTGCACTACCTGATTTAACTAGAACTAAATCCAATACAATTACAATAAACCAAATAAGCAAGCTTAGGTTTAATCTTTGTTTAAAGGATAGTGCTTCTCTTAATTTTAGGATTTTATAATCTTTATTCTCTGCATATACACATAAATCAGAGAAAAACATTGCTAATCCAATAACAAGTAAGAAAAATACATCTAACTGTATTGATAAAGTCAATTCCAAGGCAAATAAATATCTGTTAAAACTCCAATTGCAATAAAAGCAGTAAGAACTCCTAATGTTGCCAGAGTCAAACATTTTTAAATTTGTATTTTTTTGTTGTCTTAAAAAAATCAAAAATTTTTCTAAAATTATTCATTTTTACTCCTCGTTTTGTTTTAGGAATATGTAAGCATCTCTAAGTGCTTCATCTCTAAATTCAGAATCATAAACTTGTTTAGCTTCTCTTTTTGCTAATTCAATCAATGATAATGTTTCAATGTCAGTCAAGTCACAGAATCTAAAAGTAGATTCACCAGATTGTTTTACTCCAAAAATATCGCCCTCTTTCCGAGTTCCTAAATCGACCATAGCTATTTCAAAACCGTCATTACTGTCAACTAATGACTGTAATCTTCTAGTAGCATTTTCTGAATCAGCATCTGAAATCAAGTAACAATATCCTTGGTCTTTGCCACGACCAACACGACCCCTAATTTGGTGTAAAGAACTTGCACCAAATCTATTTGCATCAAGAACAAGCATTACTGTAGCATTAGGAATATCTATTCCTACTTCAATAATTGAACTTGCAATTAAAACATCACTCTTTCTATCCCTAAATTCTTCTATTTTTTTATTTTGTTGATTCTTGTCAAGTCCACCGTGTACATACTCAATTTTCAAACTAGGGAATTTTCTAGTCAAGATTTTTGCTGTTCTTTCAACAGAAGCGGATTTTGCTTTTTCTTGTACAGCAGGAGTAACAATAAAGACTTGGTGACCTTTTTCTATCTCATTATAGATGTGAGTCCATTCAGCACTTACAAGTTCTTTTAAGAATGTATCAGAGCTTTTCTTAATCCATTGAGTAATATTCTCTTTTCTTCCAGCTGGTTTTTGAGTAATTGTGATTAACTCTACATCACCATACAATGCAAGAGCAGTAGTTCTTGGAATAGGAGTAGCAGTTTGACTTAGCATATCAACTTTTCTACCATCTTTTCTGCTATCTAATAATGCTTCTCTTTGATTTGCTCCAAATTTTTGTTGTTCATCAATAACTACTAATCCTAAGTTATTGTATTCAACATTTAAAATTGAATGAGTACCAATCAATACATCAACAGTACCGTTTTTAACTGCATTTAGTATTTCTCTTTTCTCTTTTGCTTTTATTGCACCAGATAGATAAGCTACAACAGGTTTGTCTTTTAACGGAGCAATCATTTTTACAAAAGTATCATACAATTGTTTAGCCAAAATTTCTGTTGGCCTAATAAGCAAGCTTGATAACCACAATCGACAGTGTAAAGACAAGCTGCTGAAGCGATAGTTGATTTACCTGAACCTGTATCAGCACTGATTAAGAGATTTTCAGCGGTTGATTCTTTTAATTTCTGAATAATCTTTTTAATAGCTTCTTCTTGTAGCCCTCTCCTTTTGTTAATTCATAAGGTAGATTTTTAATAGCTCTTTCATAGCTTTTAGGATTGTCAGTCACTTTTTGCAATTCCTAAAAGCTTTCTTACTATTTCTTTTTTTATGTTCAAAGATTAACTGCATATAGAATAGCTCAATATAAGACAAATTATTCAATGTTTCATCATATTCAGTAACGTTTTCGGGAAAGTGTAACTTTTTAAGTGAAGTCCATAATCTTTCTTTGTTATGTTTAATATAATGACCTATATTAGTACCGTCAAAACGTAGCAACAATTCTTGAACAGCACTTGTTAATACTTTCGTAGTAATTTTTGCTCTAGGAGATTGTCTATAAACAGGCACAATAGGTAAAGATTTAACTTCTTCTTCTGGTAATATTTGAGTACCGTTAAATTTATCTCTACCAATTCTAGTTAAAGAAACATAAACTTTATCACCGGGACGATAGATTTTAGTTAAATAGCTAGCACCCCAAAAATCAATTGTAATATTTCTTTGTCCGTCATTAAGTATCATTCTAGCGTTTCTATTTAGATTTGCTGAAAATGATTCAATATTTCCACAAATAAATACTCTCTTACCAAATGGAGCATTATATGAGTTAAATATTTCAGTCCCTATCAATATAATAACTAGGTCTTGATAAAAGTAAATCAACAGCATTGAAATATTTAAGTTTTCTTAAAGCCCTCTGCTCTGATTTGATAACCATCTTTAATTGAAATTAAATCATATAATTCTATATTGAATAATTCTTCAATCGTTGAATTATTACTTAATGGTTCAGTTAATTTTGCTTCTAACTCTTCTGACATTTTAAATTTTGCTAAAAATGGGTGAGAGAAAGAAGTAATCAATCTTATAGTTTCATACATACGAGAGAATGGGATAGAATAGATAGTAAGCATATGATGATTAGCACCTACTATACCCAACAATTTCGTATAAGAGATAAGAGCTGGAGCTTTAATTCCCACATGACTTTTATCTTTTAAGTATAATTCAGGTTCGTCAACATTGCTTGCTAATGCTTCTATGTATTCCTTTTCAGTTTGGTCTAAATATTTGACCATTTTATCACTTAATAAACTCAACCTATAAATAACATAGCAATTAAACATAAGTAGGGGCATTTCATAAAAATACCCCTTGTCTGTTATTGTTTCTGTTACTGAGGCTAATTCTTTTAATATGACATTAGGTAAAACTTTTTACTTTTTTTAAAGTGTAAAGTATCTTTTTTTCTAAATTTGCTCTTACTATAATATTAGCCCATTTTGTTCCTTTTTCTAATAATTTAAAACTTCTTCTAATTTTTTTCTAAAAAGTGTCAATGCTTTTTTTCAGGTAACTTTCTTAGATTATCATTCAAATTCTCAGCATATTCAATTTTTTTCATTTTCTGAATATGGAATTTGTTTGTATTCTGAAATAAATCGTGAAAGCAATTTCGTCCAAAGCTTTCTAATTGATTTCGATTAAAACTCATTAAACGGAATGCTCTTTTAACTTCATCTTTCTTCAAAATTGCAACAAAGTTAATAAGAGTTTCTCGTTTGTGAGAATCAACACTAATAACTTTTTCAATAATAGTTGGTACATCATTGCTTGGTTCAGCATTTACGAATTGAATAACAACACTTTTTTTCTTGCTCTGTTAATTCAGAGTATCTTTCATAAACTCTTAAAGCATTGATAATGATTTTTTTGTATTCAAATCATTAGCAACTTTTTGTTCCATTTTTACTTCTTGAGGTTTTTTTCTTCTTCAATTTTAATTGGTCCTGGCTTTTACATATTCTGTAGTAACTGTAGTTTGTTGTACTGGAGCTGGTTGGACAACTTTATGTTGTTCTGGTTCTGATGACCCCTCTTGCTCTGAATAACCAGCCCTGCAATTCTCATTTGTTCTTCTAATGATAAAGTTCCATTTAAAACTCCTATTTATTTACATTTATTTTCATATTGATTTAAACCTTTATATACTATATTATTCCACTTTTCACAAAAATACTACTATTATATAATACAAGCACTGTAAATATTGAAGGTAATAATATGAATCCACTTATTGCTTCTATTTTGTACTTTCGTCTTATTAAATCTAATACTAATAATATTAAAGCTCAATGAAAGGATGCTATGATAAATATTTACGAGTGAAAAATAGCAAAATATCCGACATACATAGCTCTCCAATCAGACATGCCTATATCTTCAATCTTAAATGATAAAGCTACAAATAGCTACACCAGTTATAAACAAAAGTCACTAATTCTTTATCAAAATAGATTATCACATTAAACAATAACAATAATAAAGTGTTGTATCTGAGTAACCAACGATTTGCTTTTTATAAGTTTTTTTAAATCTGTAAAGAGTATTTCTATTGCTGTATATAAACTTACAGATATTCCAGCATTCAAGATGATTATATACTAATCCGTTCTTCAATAGTGAAGTGGAGAAATAGCTTTAAAATCAAGCAAGAAATAATCAAAGTACTAATAAAAAGTAATCAATATATGTTTAATAATATCTTTTTTTCTGAATAAATCTCTTTATATATGTTTTTTTGCCACTGAAATATTTATCAGAAAAGTTCATAAAAAGTGTAGCACGAAAGTCCCCACACTTCTATAAGGTTAATCATTATTCTTCTTCATCATAAAGAGTAACACCAATGAAAATGTTTTCATCTACAGTGCCATCTTCTTTAAGCACATTGAATTTAACGATTTCAGGCATATCTTCTGCCCAAGTTAATTGTACGTTTTCCTCTAAAACATTAAATACTGGCAATAATGAAATTTTAGAGAAAGTCAATGTAATATCATCAGCAGATTTGTCAATAACAGTAAGTTTCATATCATCTTCATTATCATTTACTGCCATTGTATCATCATTGATTACATAATGGATTAAATCAGAAGTAGGACAAAGTTTAAACATTGAGTTAGTAGCAAATCTTAATGAATTTGTATCAAAAGTAATTTTTTGTTCATCTGATACACGAGTTTTTAGGATTTCATAAGCAAGAGGGTTAATATCTGCTTTAGATACAAGAGCAATAATATTGTTACTATCTTTATATCCGAACAAGTTATTAGATTCAATCAATGTGAGTGTTGTATTAGCTTCGAAAGCATTTGCTAATAGATTCAATTGGTTTGAACGTAACAATACAATTGGAGCATTATCAGAGTCAACTTTCAAATCATGTTCAACTGCGATTTCAACAAGTGAAAATCCATTAGTACCAACCATTTTAATCTTATCATCAAAGATTAAGTGTAAACATGAAGTTGCTGACGCTGTTGACAATGGTTCAGAGTCAAGGAATTTGCTTGCTCGTGTGAAGTTCTTCATAAATTCTGTTGAGTCAATTTCAGAAAGAACTGTAACATCTTCCATATTGTACTCAATTACATGGTCATTAACTGGTAATTTAAACTTACCATTTCGAGTAGTAATATTAAATTGACGATTGCTTGAGGACATTGTAAATTTAGCGTCCATAGGGAAACTTGCTAAAATTGATAAGATTGTTGTTAATTGTTTACCATCAACAGCCCATTCTGTAACTTCATTATCTTCTTTATTGACATGAGATACTGGAATTTCACCTTTAAAGAAAGTTGTTTGTGAAGTACATTGAATAACCAACTTATCCCCATCTAATTTAAGTAATGCTTGACTTACTTCATCTTTCATGTCAAGACCTTTAATAACGACTTTTGCTACATTAGCAAATTGAATAGTATCTACTGTAAATTCCACTTGTTTAATTCTCCTTTAGTAAATCTTCTGCTTCTTCTAAATCTCTTTGTGAATCAATAGCTTTCCAAAATCCATTATGAATGTGAGCTCTTAAATGACCAATCAATTCTGGTTTCTCTAATACATCATGAGAGAAATCATAATCTTTTTCAGTAAAGAAGTTGAAAATTTCAGGTTTCATACAAATGTACCCACCATTTACAAATTCTTTTGAGTCATTACTTTTTTCTTTGAATGCTGTTACTTCTGAATCATTTTCAATAGTAAGCAATCCAAAACGTTCTTTTTTTAGACATGCTTTCCGACCTCAGCCACCGCTCAACGTTTGTATCAATTAAAGATGAATTGAAAGAACTGTTCTTAATGACTTATGGAGATACCGCCAGCAATGTTGATACTTCAGCTATTGAGAAATTACTTTTTAGAGAATGACGAAACTATTATTTCTCATGTGCTGTACCTAAAAAGAACGTTTTTGGATTGCTTTACTATTGAAAATGATTCAGAGTAACAGACATTCAAAGAGCAATGACTCAAAAAGAATTTGTAAAATGCTCACATTTGTATGAAACCCTGAAATTTTCAACTTTACTGAAAAAGATTATGATTTCTCATGATGTAGTTTAGAAACCAGAATTGACGCCTCATTTCATACTCCACATTCATAATGGATTTTGAAAGTTCATTGATTCACAAAGAGATTTTAGAAGAAAGTTCTAAAGATTTACTCAAAGGAGAATTAAACACTTTGAATCTCTATACGTACGATACTATTCAATTTGCTAATGTCCAAACTATAGTCTTGACATGAAAGATGAAAATCAAATACGAAATTAGATTAGATAAGCCACCAGTTTATTCAATGTACTCCATCAAACAACTTTTAAGCTGAAATCTACCATCTCTCGTCAATAAAGAAGATAATGAGCCCAACAGAATGCCCGTTGATGTAAAACAATTAACAACAATCTTATCAATTTTTACCAAATTCCCTATGGACGCTAAATTTACAATGTCCTCAAACCCTAATCGTCAATTTAATATTACTACTGAAATCAAAATTTAAATTACCAGTCCAATGACCATGTAATTGACCACAATATGGAGCTCGTTGTTCTGAAATTGACTCAACAGAATTTATGAAGAACTTCACACCATTCCTTTGACTCTGAACCATTGTCAATGCCCGTCCAACTTCCATGTTTACACTTAATCTTTTGATGATAAGATTAAAACTGCCACCACGGATTTTTCACTTGTTGAAACGCGCCTGAACATGATTTGAAATTGACTTGATAATGCTCCACAGCATTGTTATGTTCAAACCAATTGAATCTACGCAAATGCTTTGAGCTCAATACAACACTTCACATTGATTGAACTCCAATAACTTGTTCACATAAACATGCTTCAACAATATTATTGCTCTTTGCATCTCAGTTCCTTCATTAACCTTCCTCTTGCTTATGAAATCCTAAAACTCGTGTGCATCGCTTTAAACATTACTTTTTGATAACATTCATTAAGATTTGCTACTACCAATGTTTAAACTTTATCCATTTGATTTGCGAATCCATTGCGTAATCAATGATGATACAATTTTCGCATGAGCAAATTGAAGAGGAGAGGAAACTCACTGTTATTGACAAATCTGCTGATGATATTACATTGACTTTCACAAATGTACATTATTGCGCCCATGTAATCTCGGAGGAAAATCGTACAATTAACTCTAAAGCTGAAGATATGCCTCTGAAATCGTTAAATCAATGTGCTTACAGAAGATTTTCACCGTAGATGAAAAGACATTTTCACAGCAGCTACTCTTTATGATGAAGAAGAATAATGATTAACCTTACAGAATGCACTTTCGTACCAGTTTACACTGGAGTACCCTTTCTGATAACAAATATCAACCACATGTATAAAGAGATTTTGTTCAGAGAGTTATTAAACATATATTGATTACTTTACGACCACTTTGACTATTTCTTGCTGCTGATTTTGGGGTTCTATTTCTCCACTTTCACTATTAGAAGAACGGATTGAACGAGATAATCATCTTGGAATGCTGCTGGACATCTCAGAAACTCATGCCTACTATTAGAAATACTCTTTTACAGATTTAAAAACTTATGTCTCACAAATCGTTCACTCAGATACAACACCTTTATTATTGTTATTGTCTACATCGTGATAATCATTTGATAAAGAATTGCCACTTTGTATATAACTCACTATGCTTCTGAGATCATTTTAAGACTGAAGATTATATGTCGTCTGATTGGACATTCATGCGTCTGGACATTTGCCATTTTCACTCGTAAATATTTAATCACACCAACCTTCTCTGCACGCCTTTAATATTATGCCACTAGATTTAATAAGACTTTGTTCGACAAAGCACAGAGAGCAACACCTGATTCACATTATTACCTTCAATATTTACAACTCTAGTTTGTATTATATATAAATAACCACGCATTTTAGAGAAAATGGAATATAACTCTATAAAGCTCTAAATCAATATGAAAATAAATGTAACAACAGGATCTTAAATGCTATCATTAGAAGAACAAATGAGAACTGCACTTCATTCTGTACATTCAAGCGTCAGAACCAGAACATACATGCTCTGTCCAACCCGTCCACAACAAACCATGCACCACTACAGAACATGTAAACCAGAACCAATTAAAATTGAAGAAGACAAGAGAAACTAAAATGGAGTCAAAAGTTCAATAATGACTTTGAATACAAAACCATCATTATCAATGCTTTTGTTACATTTCCATGAGATACTCTGAATTCACTGGTACTTTAAGAAAAACATGTCATCTAATCTGCAATGCTGAACCGACCAATGATGCACCGCTAACTATTATTGAAAAGCTCTGAGCGCTGACTATCGATAAACGAGAAACTTCTAGTACACTTTGTATGTAAATTTTGAAGAAAGATGAGTTCAGCACAGTCCTGTTTACCATGCTCTCTTAATCGAAATCAATTAGAAGTTCTTGACGAAATTATTGTTTTCGACGATTTATTTCAGAATACGAAACAAATCTATATTCAGAAAATGAAAAATTGAATGCTGCTGAGAAATTTGAAATGATAATCCAAGAAGTTCTCACCTCGAAAAGCAGCATGACACTTTTAGAAAAATAGAAGAGATCCTCAGATTATTAGAAAAGGAACACAAATGCTCAATATTATAGATCAAAATTTAGAAAACTACTGTACACTTAGACCAGATTAATTTTCACGTCATATTAAAAGTACTGTGCACCTAGTCATACTATGTCTCACAGAAATAATAACAGACAAGTGTTTGCTTTATGAAAATGCCTACTTATGTTTAATTGCTATGTTATTTATGAGCTCGATTTATTAAATGACAAAATTTTCCCAGCATTAGACCAAACTGAAAATACATAGAACGCCCAAAATGTTGACGAACCTGAATTATACTTAAAAGATAAATCTACAAATTGTTCAGCCCTTATCTCTATACGAAATTGTTAGCATAATGCCAATCATCATATTTCACCATCTATTCATCCCATTCTCTCGTATGTATGAAACTATAAGATTGATTACTTTTTCTCTCACCCATTTTTACCAAAATTTAAAATGTCAGATACCTTCAGAAAATTACCACTGAACCATTAAATTTAACATTCAACGATTGAAGAATTATTCAATATAGAATTATATGATTTAATTTCAATTAAAGATTATCAAATCAAACCAGAGTTCTTAAGAAACTTAAATATTTCAATGCTGTTGATTTACTTTATCAAGACCACTCATTATATTGATGAATCAAATATTTAACTCATATAATGCTCTATTTTGCAAGAGTACTCATTTATTTGTGAAATATTGAATCATTTTTCAAATCTAAATAGAAACGCTAGAATGATAATTAATGATTTTCAAAGAAATATTACAATTGATTTTTGAGTGCTATTTAACTAAAAACTATCGTCCCGCAGATGTTCTATGTTTTCTTTTAACTAGAATTGCCAGAGATAAATTCTAAACTTTTCACCAAATATTACCAGAAGAAGAAATTCAAATCTACCTATTGTGCCTGTTTATAGACAATCTCCTAGATTTCATGCACTACTACGTAGAAACGGGCCATCGATTGCTGTTCAAGAATTGTTACATGTTTTGGATTTTTACCAATACAGCTCATTATATTAAACATAACAAAGGAAAGATTATGGACTTCACTTAAAATCACATCTTTCCCCTGAAAACGCTACTGAATACGATGAAACATTGAACAATTTGTCTTATACGGGTACTCATTCTATATGCACTGACTTGAACATAAAAAGAATATTTTCAAGAAATCTGAGGAATTGCAAAAATTACTGACAATCCTAAAACTACGAAAGAGCCTCATTAAAATCTACCTTATGAATTAACAAAAGTGCAGCAAGAAGAAAGTTCACTAAAAGCATTTTACCCAGAAATTAAAGAATCAACCGCTGAAAAACTTTAACCGCTGATGATATCTGCGTTTATCAATCGCATCGCCTCATCTGTTTCTACACTGTCGATTGTGCTTATCAGCCTGCTTACAGTCCCCAACAGAAATTTCTGTCAAACAATTGTATGATACTTGTAAAAATGATTGCTCCGTTAAAAGACCAACCTGTCAGCCTTATCTATCTATCAAAGCAATAGAGAAAAGAGAATACTAAATGTACTAAAACGTCCACTGTTGATGTATTGATTGCCACCATTCAATTTTAAAATGTTGAATACAATAACTTAGGATTGCCACCACTGATGAACAACAAAATCTACTCAAATCAAAGAGAAATCACTATTAGATGCTTTGAAAAGATGCAAAATTTCGATATGCTAAATCAAACTGCTACTCCTATTCCAAGAACTACTGCTTTGCTGTACCAGACGGTATGCGAATCAATTACACTCAAAACCGCCCGGAAGAAAAGAGAATATTACTCAATCGATTAAGAAACTCTGATACATTCTCCTAAAAGAACCTAGAATGCTGAATGGACTCACATCTATAACAGAGAGTCTCACTAAATCTTTATTGTTACTCCCATACAAGAAAACAAAATCCGCTTCTGTTGAAAGAATGCCAAAATCTTGACTAGAAAAATTCCTACTCTGAAAAATTACCACGTACTTTTGACTTGACAAGAATCAACAAAATATAGAAGAATTGAGGGTTTCAGAAGCATTGTCATGTTTTGAAACTTGAAATTAATTCATTGAACGGGAATAGATATTCCTAATGCTACGCCAATGTTTGTTTGAGGTAAATAGATTTTTGTTCTTTACACCAAATTAGTGTCGCCAAGACCAGATATTGTTACTTGATTTTCACTGCTGATTCAGAAAAGCACTAGAAGATTACACCATCACTGACACCACGATTTTCCGAAATGCCCTGTCGATTTAGGAACCCGGAAAGAGTTTATATTTTTGGATCAAAACAATCGTGAATCTACTTTTTAGATTCTGTGACTTGACTGACATTGAAACATTACTGATTGAATTGCCAAAGAGAAACTTTCAAGTTCATATGATTCTGAATTTAGAGATAGTACTAGACTTTGCTATTATTCCTAAAACAAAACGAGGACGCAAAAATGAATAATTTTGAGTAAATTTTGATTTTTAAGACAACATACAAATTTAAAAATGTTTACTCGCCAACATTAGGGATTCCTACTGCTTTTTATTGCAAATTCGATTTTAACAGATATTTATTTGCCTTTGAATTACTTTATCAATACCAGATGGCTTTTCACTTGTTATTGATTGTCACGTTTTCTGATTTATGTGTATATGCCTAGACAAAGATTATAAAATCCTAAAATTAAGAGAGATCATCCTTCTAAAACAAAGATTAAAACCTACCCCTGCTTGTCGTGCCTATTGTAATTGCATTGCCCGGCTAGCCTCTTCTAAACTGTTTCTTACCAACTTATACAACAGCCTCGAACTCATTGTTTGTGCTATCTCATTGAAGTTCTGATTACTACACGTAGAAGACCAACTTATGATGAAACCAAAAAATTTGAAAACAACGTGATTGACGAAAAGTTCTAATTTGAAGAAAGAAATGATATGAATAACTTCAAAGTTCGGTTCCTTTTTGCCTAAAAAAGGAATAATAACTATGCCTTATAATCTTTATATTTTTATCTCCACGCCAACCAAAACAAATTGTACATTACTGCTTTTAAAACGAAATTAAATTAACAATAAATTTGCTGAAACAGAATTCTCGTCGTTTGCGGCCACCATTTTGATAACTTTTAAATCTCCTTAGCTCGAACAATATAACGAAACTTTAGTCAAGCACAGTCCATACAAATGAATGAAATCACCAATCAAATAAACGAATATACTCAAAAGAGAGTCAAACAGAACTTGAATATAACATAAATTACGTTATCATATTCTAATCGTTGGTTCTCAAGCCACGTTACTGAAAAGAAAATCCTACGCAGAATTAGCAGAAAAATTGGAAGCAAGACTGCTCTATCTCTTCTGAAATTATTCGAGACTCACACACAAAGCTCAATCAACTTTAGATTACATTAGATACACTTAAACAATCGGACTCTAATATTAGACAGAAAATGAAACTTAATGAAAAAACGCCATTATGTAATATTGCTTGCTTTATATTCTTGGTTTTGTTTAATTTTTCTATCTCAATTTAGACAATTCTATTTCAGCCAATTCATAAACCGACACTATAACAACACTACAATACTTTACGCAAAGAGAATGAAATATGATACCGCTATTGTTTCATTTACTGCTCCAAAAATCAAAGTCTTATTAGAGTGATGTTCACTAAACGTAAGACATTACAAAGCAATGATACTCTGGAAAAATAGATTCCTGACTCAGGACATGGGGAATGCCAAAAAGAAAGACTCCTAGAATAGCTTCAGCCCGTAAAATAGAACAAGAATTAGATATAACTCTAAAAGAAAAATGAATATTTTGTAATGCGACACAATGTTGCTCTGATCAACGATTCACTGTATGAATACTCATTAGAAATAATGATTTTCTGTAAAAAGAACTTGATAACTTACAGCCATGCCATCATCCATCTGAAAAATAATTTAATTTTTAATCATTGATAAAAGTTCCACTAATTTACTTAGCCAAGAAGAAATCTTCCAAAAATGGAAAATCAATCAAAGACGACACAAAAACTACTACTTGAGAAAGCCATTACTGTAAGAATTTGTCATGGATCGTTCTTCCAAGCTCAGATTTATCCGACTCACCCAATGAATTTTACCAAATTGATTCCAACTAAGAAAACTAACTGAAGAAAAACATTTATTTAATGTCAGCCACAATGTAGCTATCACATTTTTATACCCAGACGTTCTGATTAACGCAAAAGAATCTTCTGCCGGATGTCCCGTTATAAATCTTGTTGAATATCTGTTTTGAATTATTAGAAGATAATCTCGACTAAGAGTACTAGATACATTAAAAACTGATGTGCTTAAGAATATCCTCTCAATGCTAATATTAAAACTCAACTTAGAGAATATGTTGAGAAAAATTTTGATCACCCTGTAATGTTAGAAAAGCTCACTAAAGAAAAATACCAAAAGAAGAAATTCAAAAATTCACTATTCAAGACGTACGTCTCGTTTATTTACCTGCAGCCCTCTAAAACTTCCTGCTACTGTTAGATAGAGTTATAATCTGTTACCACAACAGATTGCCATAAGTAGACGCCACAATGTTCACCGATGTTTCCAGTCCGATTACTCTGAATAGACATTAATCAGTACCCTTATGAACGCCTGCTTTTATTAGAATCGCTTGCCAAGACTGAGATATTTACACAAACAAGTGTTTACCAAAACAAAAACTCTATGCAAATCACGTCACCATTAGAGATTTCTCTAGGAAATCAAATGCCGGAACTTAATCCAAAAATCTGAAACTTTCAGAATATATATTAAAACAAACTACTGAATTGAATTTGT
>BNJS01002527.1_pt1 | contig 20895 bp, 21 predicted proteins | sample 8540461 | NCBI WGS metagenome assembly BNJS01 (sample SAMD00202454, study PRJDB9452) | human saliva metagenome | isolation source: human saliva | place: Japan | reverse complement strand
ATGGCGAGCGAAAACCAATTTTACCATTATGGATTCTCCTTTTTATTTTCCGAGGCCACCCTCGTTTTTTTCTATTCCATTCTACTAGATTTTTTTCATGAAAAAAATCCAGTCTGGACAGTGAAAAAAAGTGTAATTTTTTTCACAAAAATTGTTTTCAAGTATTAAAAAAAGAAGGAACCATTCAGTCCTTCTTTTTATGTAAATCTATTCTTGTATTTGAAATTGTTTTAAACTTGATAGGTAAAGTGCAGCACCAATAATAATGACAATACCTCCAATCCATCCCAAAAATGGAATCAATGATACTACCCCTCCTACGATAAACAAAATTGATGGCGCAAGAGATATACGTGAATCATCTTTATAATAAACCAGAGTAAGAATCCCCAAAATCAAAATAGCAATTTTGGCAAATGCAAAAACTATAAACATCATTCCGACGATTGTAGCTGCAGCATCTTCGTCGTTTGACATGGTCGCAATCATCATAATAGTAAATGGTAAAATTGCCAAAATAATCCCAGTTATTAGACCTATGATCCCATCAATTTGGGCAAGAGTTTTTGTTTTCATAAAATTCTCCTTTTCAATCGAATAAACATTATTATACCACAATTTTACTACTTTTCATTTATTTTATAATATATACCAAAAATACAGGAAAATTCCTGTATTTTTAGTGTTGTTATTTCGCTTCAAATCCTTCTGCGACTGCATCAGCAAAGTTTTCTTCTACAATGCTTGCACAATGATCACAGATATGGGCATTGTAGCTACGTTCTGCTGTACTTGGATCGATACGACGGCAACGGTCACAAACTTCACCAGTAGCACGTTCTACCGTAAAGGCTACATCCTCAAAGGCTACTGCGCCTTCTGGAGTCGGTCCTTCTGCGATAGTCAATTCTGAGACGATCAAGAGTTGAGCAACATTGCTATCAACAGCTCCAAGTAGAGTTTTCACGACTTCGTTTGGATAAACTGTCAAATGAGCTTCAAGGGATTTACCGATTACTTTAGCATTACGAGCTTCTTCCAAGGCTTTTTGAGCTTGTCCACGGAAGTCCATAAAGGCTGACCAGGCATCCAAGATTTCCTCTTGATTCGCAAAGGTTTGAGCTTCTGGCAATTCTGACAATTGAACAAAATCTTCTGCTTCAAACTCAAGATATGACCAGATTTCTTCCGCAGTGTGAGGGAGGATTGGTGTCAAGAGTTTGGTGATTTTCACAAGGATGTCATAGAAGACTGTTTGCATCTGACGGCGTTCAAGAGATTTGGCCCCTTCGATGTAGACAACATCTTTGGCGAAGTCAAGGTAGAAGGCTGACAAGTCAACATTGATAAAGTTTACCAAGGCCTTGTAGATTGTTAAGAATTCAAAGCCAGCATAAGCGTCACGAATGGTCTTGACAAGTTGGTTAAAGCGGACAGTCATGTATTTATCAACAGAACGAAGTTCTTGGTACGCTACAGTATCCTCAGCTGGGTTGAAGTCAGATGTATTGGCAATCAAGAAACGAAGGGTGTTACGGATCTTACGGTACGTTTCAGAGACTTGGCTCAAGATATCCATAGAGATACGTACGTCGTTACTTGAGTCTACACTGGTTACCCAGAGACGCAAGATTTCTGCACCAAATTGTTTCAACATCGCTTGGAGCAATGGTATTTCCAAGAGATTTAGACATCTTCTCACCTTTACCATCCAAAGCAAAACCTTGTGACAAGATTTGCTTGTAAGGTGCTACGCCATGGTTGGCAACAGATGTGATAAGAGATGAGTTGAACCAACCACGGTACTGGTCAGAACCTTCTAGGTAAAGGTCTGCTGGATATTTAAGTTCAGGGCGATTAACCACGACACCATTCCATGATGAACCTGAGTCAAACCAAACGTCCATGATGTCCGTTTCTTTCTTGAACTCACCATTTGGTGAACCTGGATGTGTAAATCCTTCTGGCAAGAGGTCTTTGGCATCACGTTCCCACCAGATAAGCGAACCATGATCTTCAAAGAGTTGAGCTACATGCTCAATGGTTTCAGCTGTCATGATTGGTGTTCCGTCTTCTGCGTAGAAGATTGGAAGAGGAACTCCCCAAGCACGTTGACGAGAGATAACCCAGTCACCACGGTCACGAATCATGTTGTAAAGACGGACTTTACCCCATTCTGAGTGGAACTTGACTTTTTCAATTTCGTCCAAGATTTCTTGGCGGAATTTTGATACAGAAGCAAACCATTGTGGTACTGCACGCCAGATGATTGGTTTTTTAGTACGCCAGTCAAATGGGTAGGAGTGAGAAATTTCTTCTTGAGCAAGAAGGAGGCTACCTAATTTTTCAATAACCGTTGGGAGAACCTTATCATAGAATTGACCTTCGAACTCAGGACCAGCATTGGCCATCATGATCCCGCGTTCGTCAACAGTCACTGCTACTTCAAGACCATTAGCAATACCAACATTGTAGTCGTCCTCACCAAAACCAGGGGCTGTATGGACAATACCTGTACCAGAGTCAGTTGTAACGTGGTCACCAAGAATAACAAGTTCATCTACTACAGTATCCCATGGGTGTTCTGTCACGATATGGTTGAGTTCTTGTCCACGATAAGTAGCTACTACTTGTACGTCTGACCAGCCAAATTTTTCTGACAAGCTATTTTAACAATTCTGATGCAAGGACAAACTTTCGAGTCTCACCAGCAGGTTGGACCACTACATAGTCAATATCCGCTCCAACTGTCAAACCACGAGAAGCTGTGATGGTGAATGGAGTTGTTGTCCAAACGACGATATAAGTATCTGTATCGAGGACACCTTTACCATCTTTTACCTTGTTGGCATAGTAAAGGGATGTTGAAACCAAGTCATGGTATTCGATTTCCGCTTCAGCAAGAGCTGACTCAGATGACCAAGACCAGTAAACTGGCTTAGCTCCACGGTAGATATAGCCTTTATTAGCCATTTCACCAAAGACACGGATTTGCGCTGCTTCATAGTCAGGCGTCAAGGTTACATAAGGATTTTCCCAGTCACCTGAAACACCCAAGCGCTTGAAATCTTCGCGTTGTTTATCTACTTGAGAAAGGGCATAGTCACGGCAAAGTTTCAAGTACTCAACCAAGTCCATCTCTTTGCGTTTAACACCTTGTTTTGCCAAAACTTGCTCGATTGGCAGACCATGAGTATCCCAACCTGGAATGTATGGTGCGTAGAATCCTGACATCGATTTTGAACGAACAATGATATCTTTAGAAATCTTGTTCATGGCATGTCCAACGTGAATATTCCCGTTAGCATACGGAGGTCCATCATGCAGAGTGAAATGAGGTTTCCCTTCATTTAGTTCTTGACGACGTTGATAAAGTTTTGCATCTTCCCATTCCTTTTGCCAAAGAGGCTCTTTGGTAGGAAGTCCTGCACGCATTGGGAAAGCTGTTTTCCCAAGATTAAGGGTATCTTTAAGTTTCATGGTATCTCCTTTTTTATATAGACAAAATAAAAACCACGACTCGCAAAAAGGACGAAAATCGTGGTACCACCTTTGTTCGAGAAAAGACATTATCTTTTCCCCTCTATTCCCGTAACGTGGGCAACGTCAAATCTTACTATTTTCAGATTTGATACTATGAGAGGATAAATTTACCAACAGGGATTGTAGGGCTTACACCATCTCCTACTCGCTAGAAATATGTTTGATAAATTATTGTTCTCAATTTGTATGCTTATAAAATTAAAACTGATTCTTGCTGCGAATCCTTTTCTGGACCTGATTCAGATTCAGTAACTGACCCGACATTCTTGTGGTCAGAATCTTGATTCTCTAGTTCTAATAATTCTTTTTTCGTAGCTTCAATACGTGCTTGAAGTTCTGCAACTTCCTCAGGAGAAAATTGACGAGTCATATCAATCGATTCTTCTTCATGATATTCAGAGAGATTCTCTCCAAGAACCTCTTCGACAACTTCTTTGAAAGCTTCATCACTTGTTTGTAAGTATGTTGCCGTCGGACGCAAGATTTCTTCCCAATCAGGAGAATCAACAATAGCAAGTTGACTTTCAATAGTTGATTTCAAGCGTTGATGGAAAACGCGACTCTTATTTTTCAACTCTTCCGTTTCAACAGCAACTTTCTTAGCATTATCTGCAGCTTGACGCAAAATTTCATTAGCTCTGTATTTTGCTTCATCAAGTAAACGTTGAGCATCTTGCTCAGCCTGGTGAATAATATTATGAGAGCGATCGTTTGCCGCTTGTTTTACTCTTTCTGCAGTATCCTGTGCAATCAAAACAGATTGACTCAATGAATCTTTGATTTCATCAAAATATGATAAACGTTCTTCTAAATTTTTAATATGTTGTTCTTTTTCATAATTACTACGAACTAGCGTTTCATAATCACGAACGACAATATCTAAAAACTCATCAACTTCTTCAGGGTCAAATCCTCTAAATTTGCTACTAAACTTTTTATCCTTGATTTCTAACGATGTAATTGCCATAGTTTTCCTCACTTACTTAATAAAAAATAGAATCATTAATTGGTTCTTGTTCTTCTACATTTTCTCTTTTTGGATAGTCATCCGTAAGAGCTAAAAGACGATCTTGTAATTGTTTAATATAGACTTCATCTTCTTTCTTATAGTCTATCAACTTTTCGTAGATACAGAGAATGTTATCTAGAAATTAATCAACTTCTTCTTTATTATATCCTCTGAATTTTGTTGAGAATACTTTTTTCATAATTTCTGGAGGTTTAAATTGAATCTTTCGCCTCACTTACTGGTTAGTAATTGGACAGTCACTTTGATCTTATCTTTTTTGGTTTGTCCATTTTCCCTTAATAAGATAATCCTACCAAAGCGTCTGACGCTAATTAAATCACCAAGTTTCACATGATAATCAAGCTTTTCAACTATATGATAGTTTACTTGGACTAATTTTTTTTCAACTAATTCTGTAGCCTGAGACCGAGAGATTTTTAGAACAGAAGATAAAAATGCATCCAATCGAAAACTGGGAATTAGGACTTCCTTCTCTAAGTAGTCATTTTTAGAAACTATCATATCTTCAAAAGAGCATTCTTCTAAAACAACGGGTAATTTTGAAACTTTTTGAATCCCGTCCTGGAATAAAGTAGCAAAGTGTTGATTTACAATAATTTGTGCACGTTGATCACTTACTAAAATATCACCAAACAATTTGCGATCAATACCAAGGCGATTTAGTACTGTTCCCAAAATTTTTGAATGTGTTAACTGCTGAAACTTATTTGGATACTTTATCTCAAGTAAGGTCATTTCAAAATCATCCAAAGTCGGTATAAAATAATCTGGCGCCAAGATAACTCGAGCATACTCAGTAGGAACAAAATCTGCACTACTAAAGGTAGCTAGTCCTCTATTATTCCCTAGTGTTTTTAAGATAAATACCTGATGCGGATTAATAAAAGGAGTTAGAATCGGTCTATACTCTTCCTCAACCTGTTTTAACCATTCTAAACCCTTATCAATAAAGGGAAAATCTTCCCTTGCAAAATGCTGGTAAATCTCCTTGCTCATATGCTCAATAAAAACTTCACTAGATAGCTACTTAGTGTGCGCAATAGAATCACTGCGACCCAAACAGTAAAATCAATCCCTGCAAAGTTAAGACGCAGGCGTCTAAGAGGATCTAAAACTGGTTTAGATAAGGTCGTCAGAAATCGTTCTAACTGCGTACCGTAAGAATTAGGAAACCATGATAATAGCGCAAAAGCTACAAGTATCAATGAATAGATATCTGTAGCATTTTGGATAAAACGAATAAGCAGAAGCATTAACGAACTCTATTTCTCTTCATATCAAAGTCAAACTCTTCAGTCTTTGCATGGTCTGGCAAGCGAATATCTTCAATATTCACTACTACACCTACTGGAGTTAAAAGATACATAGTATTCGCTACTTTTCTTAATTCTCCAGCCAAGACATGGCGAGCTCCATCCAAATAATCCAAACAACGACGTGCTTGAACTTCTGTCATATACTGAAAATCAATCAAGATGCTCTCGTTACCCGCTAATAAATCAACGATATCTGTAGCATCTTCATAACGACGAGGATAGCGAACATCAATAGTCACTTTATCCGTATTGTGATGACTTTCAATAGCTAATTCTTGCTGACGAGCATGAAGTCTTGTTATATTTTTTTCTCTTTTTGGTTCTTCTTTGGAAGATATTTGAGGAGCTTGCTGTGGTAAGTCCTTTTTTTGGAGATACAGCAGTTAAAGAACGTTCAGACTGCGCCGCAACTACCTCTGACGAAACCTCATCTCCATCTTCTGTAAAAATAATTTATAAATTGATCAAATTTATCTTTTTAATGACATGGTTATTTCCTATTTAAAAAAATGATGTACCGATGCGAACAAAAGTTGAACCGAACTGAATCGCTTCCTGATAGTCACGACTCATTCCCATACTCAATTCTGTCATTGGCATATTGGCGATTTGTTTTTCTCTAATGAATTCTTGCAGTTCTTGTGTTTCTTTAAATATCTCTTTGTAATTCTTCTGAGTTGGCTTCAAAAGGAGCCATAGTCATCAAGCCTACATATTCAATTTGATCCAAAAGAGACAAGTCTGGCAAGATTTGTATTAATTCTTCTTTCGAAAAACCATGTTTACTTTCTTCACCAGAAATATTTGACCTGCAAAAAAACATTTAATTTTACGATTGCTACGCTTCTGTATTTCTTGGGCTAATTTCAAAGAATCTAAGGCATGGAAATAATCGACATACGAAATAATATCCTTAACTTTTCTTCTTTGTAGGCTACCAATTAGGTGCCAAGTTATGTCTTTATCACTTAAAGCATGATACTTGTCAAGAAATTTATCAACTCGGTTTTCACCGATATGTTTAACTCCTTGTTGCACCAATTGACCAGCAGTTTCAGAATCTACATATTTTGTTACAGCAACCACAGAAACCGAACCGTCTTCACGGCCGGCTTCTCTAACTGCTTTTGAAACCTGTTGAAATACAAGATTTGTATTTTCTTTTAAATCCATCTTTCTTAACGATTTTTAAAGAAAGGTGGTGTCTCTAATTCATCCTCATCTGTAGACGGTGATTCAAAACGTTCAACTGGAGATACAGCTGATTCACCTTGACGAACAATCGAATCGCGTCTCAAGTCCCAATCACCAAAAGCTGAAGCTTTAGGAGTTTCAGGGCGTCTTTGAGAAAGAACTGGAATCTCAGCAGTTTCTGCTAAATCAAAATTACGATCATAAGAGTGAGTATGTCCCGGTCTTACAGCTTCACGATGTGCTGCTTGTTTAGGTTGTGGAGCAACAACTTTCTCAACTTTATCTTGACGTACACCTGTTGCAACAACAGTAACACGGATTTCGTCTTTCATGTTTGAATCGATAGAAGTTCCAAGCCAGATGTTCACTCCATGACCTGCTGCTTGGTTAACAATTTCTGAAGCTTCTTCCGCTTCAATCAAAGTCAAGTCCAAACCACCAGTTACGTTGACGATGACATCTTCTGCTCCATCGATAGTTGTTTCAAGAAGTGGTGAGTAGATAGCTTTACGAGCCGCTTCGATAACGCGCTCTTCTCCACTACCAATACCAATCCCCATAAGGGCATTCCCTTTGTTAGCCATTACTGTCTTCACATCTGCGAAGTCCAAGTTAATCAATCCAGGATTTGTAATCAAATCTGTAATCCCTTGAACACCTTGACGAAGAACGTTGTCAGCTTCACTCAATGCTTCAAGAAGTGGTGTTTTCTTGTCTACGATTTCCAACAAGTTGTTGTTAGAAATAATCAAGAGAGTATCAACGTGCTCACGAAGTTCGTTAATCCCATCGATGGCATATTGTCCACGCTTGCTTCCTTCAAACCCAAATGGACGAGTTACAACAGCAACAGTCAAGGCTCCAAGACCTTTAGCAATACGAGCAATAACTGGTGCAGCTCCAGTACCAGAGCCACCACCCATACCAGCAGTGATAAATACCATATCTGCTCCGCTGATTGCTTCTGCCAATACTTCTTCGCTCTCTTCAGCAGCTTTACGTCCAACCTCAGGTTGTCCTCCTGCACCAAGTCCGCGCGTTAATTTAGGACCAAGTTGAATAACTGTTTCAGCTTTTGTACTACTCAATGCTTGAACATCTGTGTTGGCTGCGATAAATTCTACACCAGAAACACCTTCTTCAACCATGCGGTTAATGGCGTTTCCACCGCCACCACCGACACCGATTACTTTAATTACTGCACCTTGTGCTGCCGCTGTATCAAATGAAAATGTCATATTATTATTCCTCTATATTATTCATCAAACATGCTTCCAATTAGGCTACGGAAACGTTCTGTCAATTTGCCTTTAGGTTTTTCTTCCGAAGGACTTGGAAGAGTTGACTCAGCAGAATAAGTTGGTTCCACCGACTCACTTGTCCCACCACCTAAGATTGAACGTTGGGAAGATGCTGAACTTTGTTTATTTAAATTTCTGAAATCGATTGGTTGATGGCGTAGAGCTTCATCTCCTCTGATTGCTCTTTGAGCTAGAACATTTACTTCAGTAAGGCTACCAGCATACTCAGACAAACTAATGACATGAGCGAATGCAGGATTACGGATACCTACTTGATTAGGAACGTAAAGTTTAACACGCACACCAAAGACTTCCTGGGCTAATTCAACAACGCCTGGAAGAATAGCATTCCCACCAATTAAAGAAATACCACCTGGCAAGTCTAGCAAATGTCTTCTTTCTAGATCTTGCTTAATTTGTTCAAAGATATGTTTCAAGCGAGCTGAAATGATCTGTGACAAGTATTCTTCTGTTACCTCAACAGGTTCTACTTCACCAATAACTTCAACCTGGAATGTTTCCTTGCTTGCTAGTTGAGGGTAGGCTTCACCGTAGTTTAATTTCAAGCCTTCTGCAATCTTTTTAGAAGTTCTTAAAACTTTTGAAATATCTTTAGTTACGTAATCGCCACCTTCTTGGTAAGCATTTGTATACTGTAATTCTTGATTACGAATGGTCGCAACACTTGTTTGACCGCCACCCATATCAATAACAGTTGCACCAAATTCACGTTCACCTTCATTCAATACAGTATTAACCAATGCAAGTGGTGAAATAATCACATTGTCCACTTCTATTCCAACACGCTCAACTGTCTTACGAAGATTATGCAAGATTGTTCTTGGGCCAGTGTAAAGAAGTCCACGCATTTCCAAGCGAACTCCCATCATTCCACGAGGGTCACGGATACCTTGGAAACCATCTACGATGAATTCTTCTGGAACAAACGTAATCACTTCTCGATCTGGTGTCATACTCTTTGTTAAAGCAGATTTAACAACATTCTCAACATCTTGATCTGTAATTTCTTTTGTATCTGAGGTTACAGGAATCATCCCTTGAGTTGGTTCAACCTGTAACAAATTAGATGGCAATCCAACATTAACTGACTTGATTGAAATCCCAGCTTTTTCTTCTGCTTGAGAAATAGCAGTCTTGATAGCTGTTGCTGCAGCTTCAATATCAACGATGATACCATCTTTGACACCTTTACTTTTGGCGTTGCTAACACCGATTACATTTACTTCACCGTCTACAAGCTCAGCAACTAACACTTTAATAGAGCTTGTTCCAATATCTAAGCCTGTAAAAAAACCATTTCTAGTCATTACACTGCGTCCTCTCCGTCTTCCAAGTTTCTAACTTCGATTTTTTAATAGCTATAAGAAGGCATAGCTATTCACAGAACATTATATCATAAAAAAGATATTCGTGCCTATTTTTTTGTGATTTTACACAATGTTTTTATTCAAAATTGTTTGAAAACGAATCCCAATCCGTCCTCTTTTATAAGAAACTTCAAAAAAACTTGTAAATTCCTTAAAAATAGTTGAATATCCTCCTGCCAGTGACAAGCTTTCCTTAAAAAACTATAAAATAAGAAGCTAAATTAGCTTCTTATTTTATAGTTTTATGCAATGCCTGTTTCAAATAATAACCTTGACGAATGTTATGTCCGATATATTTCGTTTTTTCTAGTAGCCTATGATAATCCTCATTTGACAGCTTCTCAATCTCTTTAGATAGATCATGTAAAGATTCTACGGCAATGCCACAGCCATTCTCTAGAACAAAATGCGAAAGGGCAGATTGTCTCCATACTACCAACGGAAAACCTGCTGCCAAATAGAGCGAGGCCTTGTGAGAATTGTTATAGCGAAGATATTCTCCAAATACTCCACTACATGTTTCTGCACTATCGCCATCCCAAACAAGACCAAATCCTCCTACAAGAGCTGCAGGTAGGTCATCCGGAAGAAAAGATCCAAAATATTCTTGATTCGGCAATTGTCTAGCTTGATCATAGCCAACACCATAAAGGTTATAGGCAGGGCTAGACGGCAAATCGTACAAATAACCCGCTTTTTCTTGTGCTAGATTACCTGCCACAATAATCGGTTGATCCTTTGAAAGTTCTTCTTTTTCCTGAAAATCGGGGATCAGATAGTCAAAAATGCCTAGACTGACAATTTTTTGTTCTGAAATACCCTTATTGACCAGGACTGACTTCATAATCGGATTATGAGCAATAAGGCCATCAGCAACTTTTAAAAGACTTGATTCTTGAAGCTGTACACGAATTTTATGCTTTAAAGGTACTGTATCCAGATTAACATAACGCAAGACTTCTAAATCATGAATAATAAAATAGACTTTAACCCCTCTAGCTTGCAATTTTTTTACTAAATAGGTGGTAAAGAAGCTATGATGGAGCATAGGAAATTGGATTAACAGTTGATCTCCTGGTTTCAATCGCGAAAGGCTTGTTCCAAGGCTTTTGATTTGTGTTGTTGAGCTTTAATCGTACTCATTTTGTACCAGTCTTCAACCGTCAATAACAAAGGACTAAAACCCTCTTGTCTTACAATTTCCTCGACATCATTTCGCGCCTTATTACCAGCGTTTTTGATATTTTTATCCTTTAAAAATTCTTCTTTTAAATAATATTTCATCTCTTTGTTCTCATAGTTCGAAAGCCGACTTTTCAGGATAACGTTCATCTAAGAACTTTTTAAAACGGAGCAAATTTTCTTCTTTGAAGTCAACATTGTCATTTACACAAAGAAGCTTTTTATGCTTATCCTTAAAAATACGGTCCAGCTGATCAAGTCGATTCAGGTCAATCGACTTCCCTATATTGTGTGCAATTGGGTAAAATTGATTGCTTTCAATCTGCCAGTTTTGACATATATACTGATTCACATCAACTTTATAGTCTCGAATTTGACTTTTTGACGTCCTATCAAGGGTTTCAAATTCGATTTCCCAGAGGTGCGCTAAAGTACTCTTCTTCATAAGAACCGGCAAATGCGGATTGACATATCCTGTTGGTCCCCAAGGTAGCAATACTAAATTCTTAAACAAGCGCAAACCATAGCGGTAATTAAAGAATTTCCATGGCGATGCTTTCATAGCAGCCTTATTAGGGAATGGCGATAAATTAACTCGATATTGTTGAGATATGTCTTTGTAATCGGAGCCCAAGGAACTATTGCATCATAAACAGCAAGTAGTTTAGGCAAACCATTTTTATAGAAATCTGAAGGTTTGCAATCTCTAATCATATACATATCGTCATTGAAATAGAGATAGTTTTCTGACAAATCTTCAATACGATGCAGATTTAATTCAATTGCTGCTGAGTTAAAGGTCGGAAGATATTCTTGTGGCATAAATTCTTTATGCGTAACCCACCTCAACTTAGAATGAGCCAAGTTCAGCCATTCAGGTTTCTGTCCATTGGTGATTAGAAAGACCTTATTGACCCAAGGAGCATGGTTTTCAATCATACGGAACCAATTGTTGAAGGTTCCATAGTCACGGTATCGCATGTCACCATCAATATAAAGATCCAAGCCATCATCTTGTCCTTCAACTATTTGCTTTTCACGGCTAAATTCTGAATCACTCCCATCAACCCAGAGAACAACAATATCAATCTTTTCTTGTGTCATTTAGTAAATTCTATCTCTACGACTTCCAAGGCACGCTCAATAACCACATGCATGTCGTAGTATTTATAGTCAGCTAGGCGCCCACAGAAAATAACCTTGTCATTTTTGGCTGCTTCTTCTTGATACTTAGCAAACATAGCATTGTTCTTTTCATCATTAATTGGATAGTATGGTTCATCTCCACGTTTCCAGTCAGCTGGGTACTCACGAGTGATTACGGTCTTTGGTTGAGTGCCATACTCGAAGTGCTTGTGCTCAATGATACGGGTGTAAGGAATCTCACGTTCTGTATAGTTGACCACGGCATTCCCTTGATGATTTCCCTCATCCAAAACTTCATGTTCGAATCGAAGACTGCGGTACTCCAACTCCCCATGTTTATAGTCAAAGTACTGGTCAATCATTCCTGTGAAGACAACTTTTTCTGCTGATGCTTCAAGTTCTTCTCGATTAGCAAAGAAGTCAACACCCAACTCAACTTCTACATCACCCAACATATTTTCAATGATGACGTTATAGCCACCGATTGGAATACCTTGATAACGGTCATTAAAGTAGTTATTATCAAAGGTCAAACGCACTGGGAGGCGCTTGATGATAAATGGTGGAAGGTCTGTTGCAGAACGTCCCCATTGCTTTTCTGTATAGCCCTTGATCAATTTTTCATAGATGTCCGGACCGATCAACTTGATAGCTTGTTCTTCTAAGTTCTTAGGCTCAACATCCTTCATATCAGCCGTTTGCTGGGCAATCTTGTCCTTGACTTCTTGTGGTGTCTTAGTTCCCCACATAGCGTAGAAGGTGTTCATGTTGAAAGGAAGATTGTAGAGGCTGCCCTTGTAGTTAGCCACTGGTGAGTTGATATAGTTATTGAATTCAGCGAACTGGTTCACATAGTCCCACACTTTTTTGTTGGACGTATGGAAAATGTGGGCACCATACTTGTGGACATTGATGTCTTCAACATTTTCACAGTAGATATTTCCACCGATATGATCACGTTTGTCAATCACTTTTACTTTTTTGCCACGTTTTGTAGCTTCGTGTGCAAAGATTGCTCCAGACAAACCTGCACCAACAATTAAATAATCATACATATTAAAACTCCGTTAATGAACTCTACAATTTCTTATTAATGCCAACTTAGGATCAGCAAAAGTTAGTTATTTTTTATAGAAAGGTATCATATCATGTATGAGACCCGCCTAAAATCTAGTACTAGAGCTAGGTCTCATTTAATGCAACGATATCATTTGATTCTTTTTTGCTAAAAGTATTTGTTGTAAATAGTAAAAACATGAATATATTATATGTAGGAACAAACCAAAAGGCTTCAATCATACAGTTAACAGCAATCAATGATAAAATCGCAACTAATAAATATTGACCATCCTTATACTGTTTTCTTGAGGCGACAACATAAATTATTATCAATAGGACTACAGGCACTATTCCATATGTAAACAACATCTGCACATAAGAGGAATCTACATAGTTATACCCTATTACAGATTCTGTTTTTCCACCTGATCCGATAAATTGAACGTTTCTTGTCCCAAATAAATGTAATTCATAAGAATTGAATGCATTTTTCCCCAAAGAAAGTCTACCAGTAATAAGTTTATTTATCGAAACAAAAAACTGAGAAGACCATGAAAAGTAGTATGTCAAATATAAAATTAGTCCTGAAAATATAATTGATGAAAAGGATAAAATAGAATACAATCTATATTTTTTCTCTTTAGTAAAGTAAAAATATACAAATATTATAGTTGCCAAGAGAATAGACAAAGCATTTAAACGTGCATCACAGTATTTTATAATAAAAGCTGATAGCAAGACACCAAACAGCGATCTGGTCCATATAAATTTATCTTTTAAAAGATAAGAAATTGCTAAAAATAAATAGAAGCAATGAGATGCAAAGTCCGTAGGATAAATAAACCCAAAAGAATTTCGAATAACACCCGCACGATTATATTGCAAGTTAGGAACCATGTCAAATAGCGATAAAAGAAAAACTGACACCACAAGGATACCAACTACAACTACATAGTTTTTCAAAACTACTTTCATATCCACATTAACCAAGAGGACTAATAACATCGAATAGACAAGAAAATTAAGCCTATTCGTTTGAAAATACACTAATACCCCCGAAATCAATAAAAAAATTGAAAGTAATAGATATTGGTATGAAATCCGCATCTTATACAAGAAACGAAGCCCTAAAAGCAATACAACTAAAAATAGAAAATTTACTTTGACTTGAAAAAAAGTCCTATCTAGCATAGTAGTAGATATGGTATTAAAAAACAACACAATAGATACAACTATGCTGACTAGTAGGTTTTCAAATTTAATTTTTATCATTTTTTGAAAAAGAATAATATAGGGTGAACTAGATAGAAGAAATTCGAATTGAATGAGAAAAATATTATTTCCTAAAACTTCTAGTTCACTTATACTCTTCTATCCTCCCTTTCCTAACTATTTAATCAACCAAAGCGAATTTAATCTATATAAGAGTTTATTTTACAATAAGACTATAAGCTACTGAAATTTCTTATTTATTCCATGCAATTTCACTTATTCGATAACTGCTGTTTTAACTCTTTTAGACTAATTACCTTTAAGAATAGTATTTGAGAAATGTAAAGCACCGCTCCTATTGCAGCAAATACTATAACATTTATAACAGGCGTAAAATTCACTGTAGTTTTTAAAACGAATAGTACACCGTACATAAGAGCTGATGCTCCTATAATTTTAACCGTCGAAGCAAGAAGAGGCACTTCCTTTAAATAGTTTCTTGTAAAATACAGTTGAATAGCCCATACTAAAGCTTCTGTTAATACAGAAACAATTGCTGCTCCGATATAACCTAATGTAGGTAGTAATAATAAATTCAAACCGACACTCACAATAGCTGGAATAGTTGTCGAAATCATAAATTCTTTATTTTTATTATGTGGAATCAAGATTTGAATACCCATAATATTTGTCCAGCCAATAAAGAACATTCTAAAAATCATAATTGCTATCGCATATTTAGCATCTTGGAAATCTTGTCCTAAGAAAAATTGCACGAAATCATCATTAACAATCAACATTCCTGCTATTATAGGAAAAATGACTAAATTGTATATTAAGAAAGACATCTGATGCATTTTGTTTACAGCCTTGTGATCTCCAGTAGACAGGAGATTGGCAACACGAGGAAGCATCACACTTCCTAATGAAGTCACTAGTGTAAGCAAAATATTGACCAATTTTAAGGCTTGGTCATAAATCCCGACGTCTTTAGTTGAAGCTAATGCCCCCAGCATAGTACGATCTAAAGTAACATATAGCGAAATAGCTATTTGCGGCAAAAATAAGAGAATAACTGGTTTCAAGTGTTGTTTAGCATAGGACCAATCAAAATGTGGTTTTCCGATAAAGTCTCTAGCTGGCAACCACATACTAAACTGCCCCAATAATTCAAATATTGTTAGCAAAAACACATAAAGATATAAATCATTTGCTGATTTTACAAATAAGAAGATTGAAATGACACCGACCAGTTTAACAGTGATATTTCGAACAGTTATCTTACGAAAGTCCTCCAAACCTTGGAAGAGCCAGGAGATATCCATCCCTTTAGATACCAGACTTAAGCCCAAAATATACGCAACGGGATTTTGCATAAATGGCAAGGACAGACACAAGAGAATGTATAAGCATATCGACAGAATGGTCGCACCAAACTGCAAAGTGTAGATTCCCCAAAAGTTTTTTCGGATATCTTTACGGTGGCCTGAAATTTCTTTTGTACCATAATTGGCCACGCCCAATGTCGCCAATAAAATAAAGTAGGTAACAATTGAATTGAAATAACCATAAGTACCTAAATCAGTTGAACTAAATACCCGGGTCACATAAGGTGTGGTAATAATAGGAAGAATTATGACTAGTAGTTGGTAAGAGAGATTATATGCATAATTTTTTAAAACCTTCATTCTTACCTAACCCATCTTCTCTCTGATTTTTTCATACAATTTTGGTGAAACCAAGAGCATCAAGTACTTCACTTTATTTTTCCCAGTTACATAGGAATTTAACATGACATCTTGGAAGTATTGCTTGTACTCTTTTCTGATCTTGTTTATTTCCATATACATACCTGAACTGAGCATAGCATGCACAACATGTAGACCATTAAAAACGTAGCGGACATTTAAAGCTCTTCTCATTTCCTTATCATTAGGATAGTCTCGTTCGATATAACTTCTATTCCATTCCATGGCCTTATAAAAATTCAAGAGACGTTCACTGTACTTCGAATTAACAGTACTTCCCATGCGCCGGTAGTATTTATAAACATTTCTATACCCAACCGCAATTTCAGTACAGTAATGAATATGTTCATAAGCCATCGCCAAGTCTTCGTATATCATTCCCTCTGGATAAGGATACTGAAGTAAAATCTCTTTCTTGTAGAGTTTACCACCTGGATGTGTTCCGACACTATTTCCGTAAAACATACGAATAAGGCCTGTATAACGATCTAATTTCTCACTGTTTTCAAAAGAAATGTCATCAGTATTCAATTCTGCTTGATGAGTTCGTACTTCAACAATTGACGTGACGACTAAATCAACTGCGTATTTATCTCTTAAACCAACTAAATATTCTACGGCTTTCAAATCGTAATAATCATCAGAATCTAAAAACATAATCCAATCAGAAGATGATGCTTGGACTCCAATATTTCTGGCACGAGATTGTCCTCCATTCTCAATATGAAGAACTTTAATACGCTCATCTTCCTGGGCATACTGGTCACAAATTTCTCCCGAACAATCTGTAGAACCATCGTCTACCAGTATAAATTCTAAATTTTTATAGGTCTGCTGTCTTAGACTGTCTACACAATAGCTTAAGCAATCTTCAACATTGTATACTGGTACAATAATAGAAACCTTATCCATTATCCCTATCCTTCCAAAATGATATCGACGATTCTTTCACAAGCTTTTCCATCTCCATACGGGTTGCTAGCCTTACTCATCTTGTTATATTCTGTTTCATCTTCCAAAAGCAGTTTAAAATTCGTATAAATATTTTCTTCTTCTGTTCCTACCAATTTCAAAGTTCCTGCTGCAATCCCTTCCGGACGTTCTGTGGTATCACGCATGACTAAAACTGGTTTCCCTAGGGATGGAGCTTCTTCTTGAACTCCACCAGAATCCGTTAAAATCATATAACTTTGGTTCATGAAATTATGGAAATCAATAACTTCTAAAGGTTCAATGATCTTCATGCGTTTATTATCCCCAAAGACTTCACTTGCCAACTCACGAACTTTTGGATTCTTATGAATTGGGTAAACAACCTTAACACCTTCAAATTCATTTAAAATACGATTGACAGCATTAAACATATTCTCCATTGGCTGTCCAAGATTTTCTCGACGATGTGCCGTTAGCATGATTAACTTGCTCCCTTTGGCCCATTCCAAAATAGGATGGTCATAATCCTCTTGAACAGTCGTCTTTAAGGCGTCAATAACAGTATTCCCTGTAACAAAAATGTTCTTTCTTCCTTCTTTTAGAAGATTGTCTTTAGCCACTTCTGTTGGCGCAAAATGATAATCTGCAATGATAGAAGTTGTCTGACGGTTGAACTCCTCGGGGAATGGACTTTGAAGATTGTAGGTTCTTAAACCAGCTTCCACGTGTCCAACTTTAATCCCCATATAAAAGGCTGCCAAGGCCGTTGCGAAAGTTGTCGTCGTGTCTCCGTGAACCAGCACAATATCTGGTTGTTCTTGTTCGAGCACCGCTTGAATTTTGTCTAGAATACTGGTCGTGATTGAAAATAGGGTTTGATTTGCCTTCATAATCCCCAAATCATAATCAGGAACGACCTTAAAGACATCCAAAACTTGCTCAAGCATCTCCTTATGTTGTCCAGTCACGCAGACTATTGTCTTAATGGAGTCATTTTCCTTCAACTCATTTACTAAAGGACACATTTTGATTGCTTCTGGGCGCGTCCCAAAAACCAACATGACTTTTTTCATTTTGTTTCTCCCTTTAGTTCTCTATACAATTCCCTATAGTTCTCCAAAAATAAAGGATAACTAAATTTATTTTCATAGTCTTTTTTTGCTTGATTTGCTAATTTTTCTCTAAGAAGAGGATCAGTCGCCATTTTCTCAATTGCTTGCGCCATGGCACTGGCATCTTTAGCTGGTACAAGTATCCCATTCTCATTATTAACGATTTCATTAATCCCTGGGATATTGGTCGCAACCATGGTTTTCCCATTCATAAAGGTTTCGATAACATTTAAAGCCAATCCTTCTAATAAAGAAGGTAAAACACAAAAATCAAAACTATTAATACACTCGACTATATCCTGTCTATATCCTAAAAAAGTTATTTTATCCTCTAGATTGAGTTCTTTAACCTTATTTTCTAGTTCGGCTCTAAACTCCCCATCCCCAACGATAAATAAACGGAGGTTTTCATCAGAAATCAGAGAGATAGCATCAAGCAGATAAGTCAAACCTTTTTGTTCAGATAATCTTGCAATACAGCCTAGCTTGATTCCATCAAACTTCATAATCTCATCAACTTGTCTATTTGACTGTTTCAAGATCACTCCGTTATAGATAACTGTGCTGTCTGCAACTCCCACATCATCTTTCAAATTTTTATTAACTGCTTGACCAACTGCAATACTATAAGCATTTTTCAATGAAAATCTATATAAAGACAACTTATCTTTAAAGATACTATGAGCAGTGTAAACGTGGACTAACTTGGGATTAATCAGCTTTAACAAACGAATATAAAAAGCTGCCATTCGATGATGCGTATGAACCAGAGTAATGTCATTTGTCTTAATAATTTGATAAATAGTAAGAAGCAATTGCAACACTGTAAGAGGGTTTTTGCTGTCTATATCTTGAATCTTATGATGATTAATTCCTCGGGCCTCTAATTCTGGTTCCCAAAGGCCTCCTGTAGAAGCAACATGTACACTATCAAACTCATCTTGCAAATCAGAACTCAACTGGTACACGATTCTCTCAGCACCACCAATATCCATCGTTCGTGAAATATGTAAAATATTATTTTTTTGTTTTTCGTTTCTCATCTAAAACTCTCTTAATAAAGGTAACATTCCCTACAAAATAACGTTTAAAGAGGCGCTTTGGCTCATTAGCAACTCTGAACAACCACTCCAAGTTTGATTTCTGCATCCAAAGTGGAGCACGCTGAATGTGACCAGACAGTACGTCAAAGCTACCTCCAACTCCCATAAAGACTGAATTAACACCTTGATCCATAAATTTTTGAATGATGTATTCTTTCTTGGGAGAAGTAATCCCAACAAAAACAAAATCAGGATTTTTCTCTCGAATGTCTTCTTGGATGCCGTTTTCATCTTCTTCAGAAAAATAACCATTACGATATCCAAGAACATGTAAGTTTGGATAATCTTTCTTGAAGATTTCTAGCATATCTATCAAAACTTCTTCCTTGGCACCAAAAAAATAAACTGAATAAGACTTTTCATTAGCCAACAAGAGTAATCTTTGCATCAAGTCAATCCCAGCGACTCTCTCAGGAACTTGATAACCCAAAAAACGGGAAGCAAGAACAACTGAAGCTCCATCTGCATTAATGATTTCAGAATCATTTACTATCTTTTTAATAGATTCATCTGTTTGACATTGATTAATTTTATCTGCATTCACTCCCATTAAGTGGAGTGGACGTTGTTCAAGAACAAATTTTTCAACAGCTTGGACAGTTTCGTCCATTGTTAAGGGGTCAATTCTGACCCCCATTAAATCAAAACTATTCAATTTAATCTCCCCACGTAGACTCAAAATGACCTTTACGCTCAGCTTCTTTTGGTAGTTGCATGTAATCACCATATATTTTTGTCAAATACTCATCTGGATTTGCATGACAACTAATTTTTAAGTTTTCAAACTCTAGTAATTGCGGCTCCCCGAACACTTCTTTTCTTGCGAGTTCTCGTTCGCGGTAGGAACCCAAGACATTTCCGACCATGTTACTCGACTCGTAATCATATTGTTTAATGATACTTTGTAACTTTTTGTTAATTTTTGAAGTGTTTAAGAGTTTATTTAACTTGAAGGCTTTTGAAACTTTCACAATCGCATTTTCGAACGAGCCTCTATCTCTCTCATGCAAACGATCAATAACAGAAATTTTAGACAAGGCACGATAGAATTTTATTTTATTCGTATGCAACCAGTAATGGAAGGCATCTTCTGGATATCCATCCAAAGGAAAGATATCAATAAAAGGACTACACCATTCATTGCCAAATTGAATTTGAATTGTAGTATCCACAATCGAAGTATTACCTAGATTATCATCGTGAAGTCTTAAAATAACACCTTCAGGAAGCTCGTGCTCACAGATTGACAAGAATTTTTCATAATCTTTTCTAGGCATCCCTAAATCCATATCGTCATCCCATGGAATAAATCCTTTATGACGAATGGCACCGAGTAATGTTCCGCCCAAGGCGTAATAACATAAACCATGTCTTTTACAAAGATCGATATAACTTTCTAAAAGAGTTAACTCTCCTAATTGAATTTCTCTCACTTTATTCATAGAATCATTTCGCTCCATCTCTCATCAACACAACTTTTACAGTTTTTAACAATATTTCGAAATCTTTCCAAATAGTCCAATCGTCAATATAAGCCACATCTAACTTAACGACTTCATCAAAGTTTGTAATGTCACTTCGACCACTAATTTGCCACAAACCTGTAATACCGGGTTTGAAGCTAAGAC
>BNJS01002957.1_pt1 | contig 20914 bp, 34 predicted proteins | sample 8540461 | NCBI WGS metagenome assembly BNJS01 (sample SAMD00202454, study PRJDB9452) | human saliva metagenome | isolation source: human saliva | place: Japan | reverse complement strand
TTATGGCCGACGGTGATGTGGTTGAGTTCAGGTTTCATACGTGTAGACCAACAATAGTTTTCGTGCTTATCCTTTCCGTAGGGAGGTACAAGAGGCCATGAGCGGAAATAATCCAGCAGATCAAGGCACAATAGTGCCTCATATCAAACTCCAATCTTTAGGACCTGAATACACTGAGAGTAGGCACTCTACTTATGTGCGTCATCTTAACGAAGCTGTTCAAGATCCAAAGAACCGTAATATAGCTCTCACCGGTCGTTATGGGACTGGAAAATCCAGCGTGTTGGATGCCTTTGAGAAGGAACATGCTAAAGATACAGTTCGGATTAGTGATTAATACCCTGGGCCTGATGAGGATGATGAGAGACTTAACGAACCGAATTCAAAAAGAACTACTTAAACAGCTTGTATACCGGGTTAAACCGGGTAAAATTCGACGTTCAAGATTTGCAAGACCTAAACATTTGACGGCACCCAGAGCCTTTTTGCAAGCCCTAGCAGTATGCATCCCAGGATCAAGTATTCTTTGGATGGTTGGTGTGCGCCCCCTTGGATGGGAGCAAACAGAATGGTGGAACAACCTGATTCCTTATTCTGCGTTCTTTATATTTGTTTTGTTATCTGTATGTATCCGGTGGGTTATAGGGGATCGGATTATTTCAGAGGTAACAACTGCTGGTACAAAATATCTCTTTAAGGATGAGCAAGATACATATTTTTGATAATTATTTAGATGAGATAGTGGCTTTTCTTTTGATACTCGTTAAACCAAAGTATGTTATTTTCGAGGATTTAGATCGTTTTGACGATCCCAAATTTTTTGATTCTTCAGAACTCAATACTCTTATAAATTCTTCATCTCACTGAAGAAGAAAGAACAAACTCTTTCATTTTATTTATGCGATAAAAGATAGTTTGTTTGAACAGCTGGTACAGAAGATATACACAATGAAGATAATATATCGAGAGAAAAAGAGTAGATTTAGTAGAGCTGGCGGTTAAAAGAGCAAAACCGAACAAAATTTTTTTGAAATTGTTATTCCTATTGTTCCATTCATCTCATATCGCAATGCTCGGGATCATTTTTATCCGGATTATTGACTCTTAGAGCTTCCAGAAAAATATCGTATTTCCAGACCGCTTATAGATTTAGTCTCTCGGCATACAACCGATATGCGTTTAATGCTTTAATATCCGTAATGAATTTTCTGTTTTTGCAGAGCATCTTTTGTGGGTTGAAAATTCAGCGCCAGGTATGACAGCTGATAATTTATTTGCTCTAATAGTCTATAAAAATTTTCATCTTTCTGATTTTTGAAGCTATTACGCAACATCATAGCAGCACTTTAGATAAGTTTGAACAGAATTCACCGTAACAAGATAAGGGCTTTTATTAAGAACCAGCAGGAATTGCGACGCAAACAGGCAAGAACTGAAAAATCAAGCTAAAGAGAAAGAAGAAATAGCGGAGACTTTAGAAAAGACTTAACGAAGTTATAGATTTCTTGAAGAAGGCCAATAATTCCTTCTCTTCTGCATCAATAAAAGTTGGAGACTACCCCGTACTTCCGATAATTTTAACTCAGTAGAATTTTGGGAAGCAGTGGCCAGAGAAAAAAATCTAACTTTTGTTTCTACATATCAAATTCCGGATATTATATTAACGGCTGAGAATATTCAGTATATTTTCAGCGAGGTTATGAGGTCATCATTATGGTTGGATATTGAACCCGATGAGCTGTAAAAACTTATTCAAGACTATGACCGAAATATTGAAATGCTAAGAGGTGCTGATTTTTCGGATCTAGCCAATTACAAAGATATACCTGAATCTTATACCAGTTTTGATGAAGATATTACGAATGTGCTTCAATCTGAATTAGCGCGCGATCTTGTTAGAAAAAGGGTATATTACCCGAAACTATGCTGAGTATTCTGCAATATTTTACGGAAATTTTATCGGAAATGATGTGGCGTTCTTTTTATAATCATAGCGTTCAGCAAAATCGAAGCATACATTGATTATAGATTTAACTCTGAAAAATCTATTATCAATCTGCTTGAGCAAGTTCCTGATGATTTTTAGTACTAGAAGTGTGTTAAATGTAGATATAATCATATCTCTTAAAAAGACTCTAAAGAAATTCAATATGCTATAGAATATATTGTTAATCATGTCCAAGAGGATCATGCTCAGGAATTTCTTTTGATGGATTTATTAATGGAATAAAAACCCCTGTAGCATCATTAGTAAAACATCTCGCCAAGCACCCTGGAGGGAATTATTTAAAATACATTTCAAATAGTGCTAAAATTTCGGATGAGGAGCTTCAGTAGGAAAGCATTAGATTATGCACTTCTAAACTCAGCCTCTGCTGAATCATATGAGATTGATGAGTCCGTGCAAGGTTGTTACAGTCCCTTTATACGAAACTCTGCATTACCCATGAGGCATGATGAAGAACAAACAAATAATATTTTTAGTATACTTAAAAGATGCCAATATAACTATTGAAGATATTGAGATTGTCTAGCGATCCACTACGCAAATATATTAGAAACTAATATGTATAAAATTACTGATTCTAACCTCAGAACTGCTCTTGGGATTAATGATATACCCTATATTGGATAAAGTTATCAGGAGATGAAAAGGTTTGGAGTTTTTGTAAAGAGAGATATTGATACTCATATTGCTATTATGCAAGAATATTCAAATATTCATCATATTAATTATGAATTTATCTCTTCAGAAGAGACACTAATTTTTATTCTTAACGAGCAGTATAGTTCCTGGAGTAAAGAGCAGTTGTTTCAGTTATTCAAGCAAGTTCACATCATTCTAAAAATTCTCAAATATACAGAATGTGCATGATGACCTGTGGTCTCCGATAATTGATAAAAAGTTGATGGCACGCAACATCGTTAATAATGTTGCTAGTTATATAAAAATTTTTGGAGTGGATAGCCATATGGGATGCTATCTGCAATCATATTATGATATACATTCTAACATTACTTTTCAAGATGTAAAAAGTTCTGATAAAACTACTAGAGGAAGAACTAGCAATTGAACTGTTGAATGCCCTAGAAAAGAATGTGCCCTTTTTGCAAGAGTATCACTCGTTCAGCAACTAGAAATTGAATGGGGCAGCATTGAAATACAAAGAGTGGAAGCTAGGAACGAGCCATTCTTGGCTTTCAGGCTGGAGGCAGGAATGCTCAGATGACTTTAGTACCTTCAACCACTTCGTCCAAGGTGGGTGGAAAGCTGTCGAAGATGCTTTTAAAGTATCTAAGAATATCTCTAATTTTTATAGATCCATCTTTGACAGAAGAGTTTATTGTGGAATTCTTGAGAGTGATAAAATTCGAAATATTTAAAAACTAATGGCAGTAAATAAATCTGATGAATATGCAATCTGATGATTCTGAAGCACTTCGTGCTGTTGGTAGGATCGCTAAAGAGAGAAAAGACAAAACTTCCCTTAGAGGAAATAAAACGTATTGCTAGGGTGGTTCAAGACCCTGGCCTGGTATTGCACCAGCTGTACAACAAGAAGATATTAGCGCTGATGATTTAATCGATGTTGTGGCATCTTTCGAGGATCCCTTATAATAAGCTCAATGGTCCTTCGGAACAGAGTTGATCTTCCGACGGATAGCTCAGCTCATACTCTATTTGGGCGTCTTGCAGAGTCTGGGAAATAAAGATAGCGCAGGAGAAGCCTAGAGCTCGTAGGAAGGTTCATGTTCTGTAATAAAACCTATCTTAGACTTAGTGCGTGGCATATCCTTTTTGGATGTATCTCAGTGTAAGCAATATTGAGGCACCACCCATCACATGCCCACGCCCCAGCTAATATAGGTTCATGGGTAAAAGAATCTTACATATCGTGACGAATGTGGGTCAGTACGATAATGGTGACTCGACGGGGCTGTGGCTTTCTGGGCTGACGACCGCTTGGGATAGGTTTGAGCAGAGGGGTTTCGAGCAGGACATCGCCAGTCCACGTGGGGGAGACGTCCCTTTAGATCCCCGCTCTCTGAAGTTCCCGTTCCGCAATGAGAGTGCAAAATCCTGGCTGAATAACCAGGAACGCATGGCGCTCCTGAAAAACACCCCTCCCATCCGGTCCGTAGACCCGAACACGTACGATGCTATATGCCTGGCTGGTGGGCATGGCGCCATGTTCGACTTCACGCATAACTCCGAGCTGCACAACCTCATCGCCAGTGTATACGAGCGGGGCGCGATCGTCGCATCCGTGGGGCACGGGTACTGCGGCATCCTCAATGTACGCCTGAGTGATGGAAGCTATCTGGTGAACGGCAAAATACTGACCGGCCCCTCCTGGAGGGAAGAGAAACTCGCTTTAGTGTCTCAGAAGGTGCCCTACAACGCTGAAGAGCTAGCAAAAGAACGCGGGGCGGACTATATTCGCTGGAAGAGACCTTACAGGAGCTCAGCGGCAGCGACTAATGGACTAGTTACAGGGCATAACAACTCCTCATCAGGTAATCTTGTTGCTTCTTCTGTGTGTGAAGAACTCGATCGGCTCGACTCTCTGAAGGCTAAAGGCTCGGAGCCTCTGTAACTAGTTTTAACGCGCTCGATCCCGGTACGGTCATCACGAACCATTCCGGGGCCGAGCCTCATTATTTAAGTATTGCGCCCGGTATGAGATGCGTCCGGCTGCACAGGGAGAGGACTATTCCTCAACACCAACCATGACGTTGGATGCCTTAATAATGGCGGTAGCAGGCTTGCCAACCTGCAGCCCAAGCTCCTCAATAGCGGCGTTGGTAATCGAGGAAGAAACAATCAGACCGGGAGCGATCTCAATCTTCACAATGCCGTTGGTAGCGCCTTCGGTAATCTCAACAATGGTGCCAGCGAGCTGGTTACGGGCAGAAAGCTTCATGCTCGGTTCCTTCCAGAGTAAACGAATATTCCCTACATGTTACATGTCTTAGTTTGTGCAAGCATCTTCTTATGCGGGTAGTAACTCTCAACCCCCAGGGCTTACGCTAATTCCTGCGATGCGAAGCCGGGGTAATACTTGGATAGACCTAACTCAAGCACATATATTTCATAGATAAAATATTCAATATTTCTTATTGTAAGAAGTTTAGAGAAAAGAGTTATTTTAGTTTTATAATACATATCTATTCTTTATTATGTAATATATCCACTTATTTACACCCTGTTATAAAAAATATTTGCAAAATCTGGAAAATTCCTGACAATACACATGGGCTTATGCGACGGTTAAAATACCAGCTGATATTTATCAGGAGAAAGGATGCGAATTATGACTACCACGAAGGTACCTGTATATGTATCCCTGGCTGTTGCTGGCATTATGGCTTTGAGTGCCTGTGGTTCAAATAGCTCTAATGATGCTTCGAATTCTTCCCCATCGTCTTCATCATCAACAACAGCCTCCAAGACGGCTAACGCCAGTGGATCCGGCACTGTGAATAGTGGCGGTGGAACTTTCCGCAAACTCCGGTTCAGGCGCTAACGGCGGCGCAGCAAATTCTGGTGCTGAAGGCGGCACTGGGGCGGATCAAAACTCCGGCACTGGCGCACAGAGTGGCAGTGTAACCGGCGCCGATACAAACGGCGGAGCACAAGCGAACCAGGGCGCTGAAGCCCAAGGCGGTGCCCAGCAGCAACAGGCCGATCCTGGAGGGGCGAATGCTGCGAATGATGAACACAATGTCACGAAAAACCCCAACGCATTGACCCCTGGCGAATACGTAATCCACCGCGAAGCTTCCTGGGACTATGTTGATACCACGGGTTCTCGGTATCATGTCGACGGCGACGGTGGCTGGACGAGCGTTGGGGAAGACGGTACCAGTACCGTTGCGGCGGATGGTTCTTGGACTAAGAACTATGCCGACGGGCACACGGTAGCCCGGGTAGAGGCTGACGGAACCTACCGGGTTACCTATGACGGTCAGCTTTCCCCCGAGATACCCAGTAACGCTGTCCCGGTGTCTCCTGGGAAAACTCCCCGACCCGAAGGCGGTCCCGGCAGTAAATCCGGTACAGCCCACTAAGCCGGGCATGTAATAACCAGCAGAGATACTTTCGCAAAGTGCTTTGCGCGAAACGGGTGCGCATCCTCAATACCTGAGGATGCGCACCCTATTGTGTGCACAGCGTACACACCCGCTGAAATTTGGGGGCTAACGTCGTCGGGGTTACGGGTTGGGGTGAACGTCAAAAAATTCTATACCGGTGGAAGCCACCGTCTTGGAAATATGTGAGACAGTATAAATTTATGATTTTTTTCAAAATATTAATAATCGTTAGTTGATTCGTTCATAAATAAAATTTAGTTTAGATATATAAGCTAATTCAATTTCTTTAATGTGTAATACACGGGTGTAATGCTATTTCGTGGTAAAAATATTTGCAAAATCTGGAAAATTCCTGACAATACATGTGAGCTATGCGACGGTTAAAATACCAGCTGATATTTATCAGGAGAAAGGATGCGAATCATGACTACCAAGAAGGCTACCGCATGCGTATCCCTGGCTGTTGCTGGCATCTTAGCTTTGAGTGCATGCGGCTCAAATAGTGCGAATGATTCTTCAAGTTCGTCCTCGGCTTCTTCTTCGTCAAGTGCATCTCGTGCTTCTAGCTCCACAGGAAGCTCCAACGCTGTGAATAACGGCGGTGGAACATCTGGAAATTCCGGTTCAGGCGCTAATGGTGGCGCAGGTACGGAACAGAATTCCGGTAATGGTGCAGTGCAGGGTGGCGGCGGTACCAGTGCTGGTACCGGCGCTAATGGAGGCGGCACTCAGGCAGACCAGGGTGCGGGAACTAACGGCGGCGTCGCTGGCGGCGGAGCCCAACAACAGGGCGCCCCCGGAAAGACAGCGAACCAAAATCCCGGTTCTGAAGGGCATGTGCAGGTTGCTGAAGACGGATCCTGGACTGCAACCGAACCCGACGGTGAGATCGTGAGGGTGTATCCCGATGGGTCATGGGACCGGAGCAATCCAGCCACCGGAAACACCGATTGGGTGGGTGCTGATGGATCCTGGATTACAAATGAAAACGGTCTGCCCAACGGCTCCAATAAGAACTCACAGGTGCAACCTAACGGTACCTACGAGGTCAGGATGAACGGTGAAACGTCTCGTGAGACCCCAAGTGGAACGCCTGAAACCCCCGTGATGCCCAATGGTTCGAATGCGGTAACCCCTAAGGGAGCGGTTCAGCCTGCAAAACGCTGATACCCCTTTGAAAGAAACGGTTAGGCGCGTATCCTCAACCATCGCAGGATGCGCGCCTATCTGCGTCTGTGAGGTGAAGGCTAGCAAGAACCACCCTCAGGAGCATCGGGACCTGCGGAAAATACTGCCCGGTATAGTTCGCGCTTACCTGAAATCTTGAACCTGCCACCGTGCTACAGGTAGCGTGGAGTACAGGTACACGATAAACACCCACCTCAGGAGGCTTTATGCGCGAACAACACACTATGCCGAAAGATATTGCGGCGGCCCTAAAAAACGCGGGGTTACGCACCGACTATAAGGCTCGACCAGCGTATCAGCGCAACGACTATATTGGTTGGATCAACCGCGCCAAGACACCGGCGATGCGTATCGAGCGCCTCGAACAAATGCTCACCGAGCTGGCACAGGGCGGTATCTATATGGGCAAGGAACATAAGGCCTCACGTAAATAGGTTCAAGATGCACCGCCACGAGCAGTCATGCTGAAAACGCACCCTGATCTGTATTCTGCACTCTGCCAGGATATGGAACGCGATTTATCCTGTGTTAGGCAGTTTTGCTGAGCGCGCCAGGAGCCTTGAACATGCGATTTAACAATATGAATTTTTCTGATGGTCACTATGTGCAGATACCCACTAGCTGGGATGCACAGGAATTTACCCACCGTTTTTTATCTGCAACCCCTCCGTGGGTTCGTATGATAATGCGGGTGCGTAACCGTGTTGTACAGAAAATAGGGTTTACAGTACAGCCCTCATCGAAATCCAAGCAATTGGAGGTCGCGGTTGGTTCATCAGCGGGCCCCTTTACTTTTACTGAGGTCACTGATGAGCATGTCATTGGTGGCCATAAGGATAAGCATATAGAGTTCTCCTCAAAATTCGTGGTTACCGCTGCTGAGGAGGGCAGCACGTCTGCGCGTGGTGGGATTGAAACACACGCCCAGCCTCAATCGGCTGTGGGGAAGGTGTACCTGACATGTATCTGGCCTTTTCATATGGCTCTAGTACCTTACATGCTGCGTCAAGTCGATATAAAACCATGAGTGCAAAAGATTATGACCCTCGTATAGTTGATTTCTATGATGAAGACAACCCCGATGGGGCGGACCATGATTATTACCGTTCTCTAGCTCATCGGTTTAATGCCCAAAGAATCCTTGACCTAGGATGCGGTACCGGCATACTTACCGTAACTTTAGCTCAATCGGGGCGTGCTGTTATCGGTGTAGACCCGTCAGCATCAATGTTAGAGTACGCACGCAGTCGCCCTGGCGCTTCCAAAATCCGGTGGATTCTGGGGGATAGCCGAAATGTTCCCGACCATGGCTTCGATTTGGTAGTGATGAGTGGTAATGTGGCGCAACACATCCCTAGCCCACAGTGGGAAAAGACCTTGAATGACCTACATCGTATAATGCACTCAGGTGGAATGCTCGCGTTCGAGAGCCGTAATCCAGCATGTCGAGCCTGGGAAAATTGGACTACGTCTACTACGACTCGCTCCACACGGCACGGACTGATATCTGAATGGTCAGAAGCGGTTGCACCTGATAATAATGGGCAGGTTCTGTACCGCACTAACTATCACTTCATAGACTCTGGAGAGACTGTGGTCCAAGAAAGTATCTAACTTTTCGAGATAAAAAGACATTAGGCTACCAGCTGCAGAATGCAGGATTTGAAATACACGCCGTATGGGGTGACTGGTGCCGCACCCCTTTTGATGGCACTCAACCGATTATGGTTTTTGAGGCTGTGGTGCCAACGAGGTAGATATGCAAAATAAAGCAGCATTATTATCTACATCAAGGGTATGCTGTTTACTGATGCGGAGGGTATTATGCGTACAACTGTGACTTTGGATGAAGAGATTGTTGCTAAAGCGGCTAAGCTCACCGGTATTGAAGAACATTCTTCTCTAGTGCGTGCTGCCTTGGAAACTCTGGTACGTGTTGAAAACGGACGCCTGCTTGCTACATTAGGAGGTTCCGAACCTCAAGCCCAAGCAGCTCCACGGCACCAAGATATATGAGTGCATATAAGGGCGGTTTCTAACAAAAAGCACCCGTAACGCACAATAAAAAGCGGATCCTCGAAACAGAATGTTCGAGGATCCGCTTTTGCAGAATGTGGAAGAAGCTACTTCTTGTGTGTGACGCTCAGATAGATGGAGATAGCGACCATCGCGGCGATAATCGAAAGAATCCAGCGGATCCAGTCGATACCGGCGGTTTCAGCAACACCAAGCAGACCAGCTACCCAGCCTCCGACAAACGCGCCAACAGCGCCCAAGATGATGGTCCAGAGAATAGAAATATTCTGCTGACCCTTCATGAACAGGCGGGCAAGGGCGCCAATAATAGCACCCGCAATAATCATCCCAATAAGCTGACCCATAGATACCTCCTTGCGGTTTGGATGAGTCATACACTGCGCAGAGTCCCATAGACTTTGCACACGAGCGATAATGTGTGGTTATCGCATATGAACCCTCAATTGTACAGTACAAATTACTTGATGGGTAAACTATACGTGTATGCGGTTCCAACCCGGACTGTACACTATGCGGAACCTGCGCAGCTATAATCCCAGGAGCAGAAAAGAGCTGCCGGGGGTAAGACGCGCTAAAAGGCAACGGGTTCTGGCTTGTTACCTCACCCAGTTTCGGAATGCGGTTTATTTCCTGCTGCGCTTGAAATAGTGCTCCGATGGGTAAAATGCTGGCTCCTGCTTGTGCAGGAAGAATAATCTGATGAGGCTTGAAATACGCAGAGTTAGTCTATCCGGTAGTGGAGCATACGGAAGGATTCCTTCAGGAATGGTAAACGCCGCGTTATCATGGCAGACAGTGCCCCGCTCTTCTTCCACGTCGGAAAGTCTGTCATCAGCCGTTTAGCGCTCACCAAGCGCAGGTTATGAGCCCAACGCTCGGGTTCATGATCGTCGTCGCATCCAAAAACGAATCGCGCGCGGGAGTGCTTAAGCGCTTCGTGCTGATCAGAATGCGAAACCATCCACGAGTTTATGACGTCGAACGCGATCTCACTGCCGTGAAAACGCTGCGCAAGATCGCGGAACAAAGCGCGTACCGTGTAACGGTCAAAGTACATCAGCATGCCTTCAATCACGAACAGAAATTGGGCATTCGGCTGCAGATCGTTCAGCTCGTCCATCCAACCCGCGTCGAAGGCTGAGGTTCCCCAGGAAAACTTCACCACCTTTGCGGGGGCAGCAACTTTATACGCAAAGTCATCACATCGGGTAAATCTAAGCTGTAAAACGGCACGTTCTGCGCGATTTCGCCGATGCGTTCCCGGCGGCTGTCTAGACCGCATCCAACATTAACGATCACCGGGTTAGGCTGGCGCTTAATAAAATCGGCCGCCAGTCGGTCAAAGTAATCTGAGCGAATCGCGGTGCCGACAACGGTGTGAATAACGTTATCAAATTTAGAGAAATTGTAGTCTAACTGCGAAACGACTCGTCCAGCTGCCTCATCTTTGATGATTGGGTCGGGCTGTTGCGAGGCGAGGTGCTTCATGTACAGGGGGAATAAGTAAGGTCTCGCTGATGGCATCTTCGATTTTCAGCATAGGAAAAAGGTCCCTTTCAGCTTTGACGAGGAGGTTAGCTTATCCTTAGTATACCGCGCGAGAACCTTTATTTTTAGGGTCTTGTCCGAAGGTTTTTATGTGGCGGCGCAAGATTGAGGAGTGCTACCGCAGGCGAGAGGCGGCTCTAAACATGTAAAGAAGAACCGTGTGAGGCAAATGCTGGTGCATATTCAGGCTCTTATTCTGGCGTTACAACCACAACATGACAAAGCGGGAGCATTTTCTTCATTCGGGAGCAGTTAAAGTGCTCCCGAATGAAGAAAATGCTCCCGAATTGAGCGTTACCGCAAGAGAGGAACTCTTCCATTACCTAAACAAATCCCACACGCTGAAGGTCGTGCGGCGGTAGATAGCTCCTTTTGCGGCTCGTTTCGGGTTTTTCACAAACCCCATACCGCGCCTGCCATAACCAGGAATCACAGCTCTTTTTACGGCGCGTTTTGCCCGGCCGGTGGTGCGGGCCTTAATCATTCGTTTCACACTGGGTTTACGCATACCAATTCTCATACCTTTAGCCTACTCCCAGCGTCGCAAACATGCGTGCCGCATCGTCACGGGACCGCATAAAGGCGAGGCTTTGAGTGCACAGCCACCTCTTTGTAGCCATACGCCAAAACCTCGCCCGTATGAATAACCCAAGAGAGTTACATAACCACTACGAGTTTGCCGCGTGTATGTTTCTCGGCTACACGATCTTGCGCGGCGCCAAGCTCCTCAAGCGAGTATTTCTTCTCAATGACTGGGCGCAGCTGACCGCGCTCGACGGCGTTGGTAATCCACTTCATGGCCTCGGACGATGCCTTGGTCGCCAGCAGGAAACCCACGCGACGGTTCGTGAACAGCGAGGTCAGCACCGCTGGAAGACCGTCAGGCGAGACCGTCATCATGCGCCCGCCCGGCTTCAAGTAGTTGCGGTAAAACGCGGTCACAACGCCGCCGCAGTCCAGGATCGCATCGAATTTCTCAACCTTTTCGGGGTCTGGCAGAGCCTCGTGGTCGTATGCCTCAATCGAACCTAGCTCGCGGCACAGAGCTATATTTTCTTCGGCAGAAACAGTCGCCACCTGAGCCCCCAAAATCTGCCCGATCTGCAGTGCAGCATGCCCCACACCGCCGCTAGCACCCACTACCAGCAGACGCTGACCGGCCTGGAGTTTCAGGTTCTTGCGGAGCACTTGCAGTGCGGCAAGGCTCACGAGCGGCAGTGCCGCCGCATCAATCTGATTCTGGATGCGCGGCGCATGGTGAATCCGGTTCTCACGGAATAGCACGTATTCGGCCGCTGTGCCGGTGGGTGCCATAGAAATGGAGCCGTTGAACCCCCACACAATATCGCCAACTTTGTAGTCCATCACGCCGGTGCCCACGCTGACAACCTCGCCGAGCGCATCCACACCGGTACCTTTGGGGAAGCGTTTACCCTGTAAAAGCCGCATTTCGCCTTCGCGCACGATCACGTCAATGCGATTCACGCTGAAGGCCTGCACGCGTACCAACACCTGGCCGGGGCGGGGAGATGGCACGGGAACCTCGTTGATCGTGAGCAGATCAGACCCGCCAAATTTGTCGTATTGTACGGCGCGCATTGTGGTTGGTAGCGACATATTTATCTCTTTCTTATCGGTCATTGCGGAAGCATCGGTGTAGGATGCACGGCATTCGACATGAGAACCGCAGCTGTGTAATGGGCGACGGCACCCAAAATAATGCCTCTGTGTTTAACTCTAACCTGTATGCGCGCCAAACCGTGATAAATGACGGTTTTACGACGGGCACACGAGCATATTTCCAGGCGTACAAATCTGCAGCACATGCCTGAGCGCATAATAAAAACCCTTGATGTGAATAAAACGTTGAAGAATCGTGCTTGATTCACATAAAGACCCTTTTTAGCATGGGTGCTATGACGACTACATCTGTGTACTGTCTTTTCTTCGACGGTTATGAGACTCTCGACGCTATGGGACCTATCGAATTTTTGCATCGTGTGCCTGATATGCATATGCGGTATATCTCGGTGGCGGGCGCATCCGAAAACGGTGGTTCATTGGTACGTTCCGCCCAGGGCTTTTACCCTCAAGACGGAAATTGTTGAGAGTCTTCCTCCGGGGAGCATTCTTCTGATTCCAGGAGGTATAGGCTACGCGCTCTCTCGTCATGAACGACCTATTCTGCAAAAACCTTGCGAAATTGGTACAGCAAAGCCAAACCTGCCTGACGGTCTGTACCGGAGCGGCACTTCTTGCTGCCACAGGTGTTCTTGACGGGAAGCCTGCTACTACTAACAAACGTGCCTTCGAGTGGGTGCGTGGGACGCGCCCACAGGTGAGGTGGCAGCAGAAGGCGCGTTGGGTGAGCACAGAGAAGTTTTATACATCCTCGGGAGTTTCGGCGGGTATGGATATGACTCTAGGTTTTATCGCCGACCAGTGGGGTTTGGAAACGGCTCAAGAGATCGCGTCCCGCTGCGAATATCTGTGGCAGAAATGACCCGGACACTGACCCATTTGCACATTCTGCCGAGTTCGAATCAGCGTAGCTTCCTCCCAGCGCATAAAAAGACTCTTTATACGAATAAAGCGTTAGAAAATCCGCTTGATTCGTATAAAGAGCCTTTTTTACAACACTAGGGAGAGGGGAGGGGAGAACAGGGCAGCGAGCCTAGTGCGTCGTAACACCACCATCCACGCTCAATACCGCGCCGGTCACCCATGCGGCCGCATCCGATGCCAAAAACGCGGCGGCACGCCCAATATCATCAACATCTCGATGCGCCCCAATGGAATCAACGCCGAGGCATTTTGCTTCATGTGCTCCTGCGCTTCAGGCGGCATCGCAGAAACATTGCGCAGCAATTGTGGAGTTTCGACCATTCCCGGCGCAATCGCATTCACGCGTACCCCGGCGGAACCCGCCTCAAACGCTAGTGACTGTGTGAAAAGATTTAATGCGCCCTTTGTCATGGAATAGACAGTCGAAGGCCGCCCCGGGAAGCATCCGCTTCGAAAAATATGACGAAATGTTAACAATATTGCCAGAATTTTTAGCGAGTTCAGGCAATAACTTTTGTGCCAAGAAATACGGGGCTTTAACGTTGAGATTAAAATGCTCGTCAAAAAGCGTTCTCATCGGTTTGTTCAAAGGGAATAAACCGTGCAATACCGGCATTATTGACCAGCACATCAATACTTCCCAAAATATCGAGGGCGTGTTCGGCGGCGCGGTTTACCTCAGAAATATCCGTTAAATCTGCTGCGAAGGTGTGCACGGTCACGGGGTATTCGCTCAAGCGCGCGCTGGCTTCTGCAAGTTTTGTGGGGGTGCGAGCAATGAGGAATAGGTTAGCACCTTGGCGGGCAAATTCCTCGGCAATACCGTAGCCGATACCGTCGCTTCCGCCGGTAATAACGGCATTCTTGCCGGAAAGCGCAGAATTGGTATTCATGATGATCTCCTTGGGGGAGGGAATGAGTGATAAAGAGTAATTCCCGCATAAAACCTGCTATCTCAGGCGAGAGCAGCGAATGTGCTGCGGGTATTAGAGAGCTGAAGTTGAATGAAAGCGACTAGAAAGCTTTACTCGCCTTTTATAAAGGCCATAAAGGCGGCGCCGTCAAGATAGATGCTGGAGGCAATAATTTTGCCGTCTCGCACTGTGAGAAATTCCGGAACCTCAAAAATCTGGGTATCTCCTGCGGGGGACTTTGCGGTGTAGCGCGCAATAACCGCCGCTTTGTCACCTTCAACCACAAGATGTGCAAGCTCAACATTAGTGGTGGAATTAAAAAAATTTCCGGCACCCTGCAGATAATCTTGTTTGCCAAGATTTTGTTCTGCACTGTTGAATCCGTAGGCTAATTTATCGGAAATGTAGTCTTGCCAATTTTCGGCGTGAATTGCCGAATAGTAATTCAGGACGGTCTGCTTAGTAGTCATTTGACCCTCTCGCGAATAGAATATATGACATGCGGGTATAACCCACGCATTTAACTGTAACAGACATGTTCTATTTATTAGGGTAATAACTACGTGATTGATTCATCTAAGCCATTGCGAGCTGATGCGCGGCGCACGGTCAATATCGTGCTTCACGCCGCCGAACAAGTATTGCGCCGAGACCCAACCGCCTCGCTAGAGCAGGTGGCTACGGTTGCAGGAGTCACTCGAACAACTATTCATCGCAGATTCGCCAGCCGCGAGGTTCTTCTCGCGGAGCTGAGTAATATTGCCGTTAGAGAATTTTATGAAGCATTTGAGTCAGCAAGTCCCGAGACCGCTCCTGTAATGGTGGCGCTGCATCGCCTGACCGTTAACGTGATGCGGGTGAAGGCGATCTGGTTGTATGCGATGGCGCATCTGAGCGATGACGATCCCGCCGTGATTACAAAACAACGCACTCTTTTAGGGCGTTTGGGTAAGGTTTTTGAGCGTGCACAGCGTGAGGGCTATATCGCTGCAGATGTAGACCTTATCTGGGCGCAGCGTATGTTCCGTGCCATGACTGACGAGGCGGTAGCTGGTATCACCGGCACCGGCATGGGGGCTAAAGCCCCGCCAATGCCGACCGGGCCGGATGATTTGGCCAGACTGGAGGCGGTTGTAGACGATGCTGAGCTAGCCGCCTGACCACTTTGATTATGCACACTTTGTTCACTGGAATTGGAACTCACGAACCCTCTATATGACATGCAATCAGCGAGATGGATACAAGACCTTATTCGGTAGAAAGTATCTAACCTAGCTCGTGAAATATTGCATTATTGCCCGCCTTGGATCGTAAGAGTGAAGGATAAAAATACGCAGAGTTTAGCCGCGTTTCGGTAGTCCACCAGGCAGATACCCACTGGGAAAAAAAGTTGGTGAGAAACAACATATACTCCTCAACAAAAGGTATGAATCACCCCGCAATACCGCGGGGAGCCGGTAGACGCTATTGTGCACCAGAACGGTTTTACCCAACCAACGTGAGAATAGAGGCTGTATCTCGCGGTACTCAACGCCTCACGACGTGGGCGGCGTGCGGTATGTTTTTGTGGGCCTCCACCTTGTCACGCTCATGGTGTGCTTCGAGTAGAAACACTCGATGTAATCGAACATCAGGGGAGAACCGGGGAACCTGTTTGCCAACGCGCGTACAAGATCGGTGAGCTACGTCAAAATATCTAATGGATAAGGTGCGCTCATAATATTCTGATACGTCCCTGTAATTCAAGATACGCTCCGCCTGTATCAAAAACGAGAGGCGGAGCTATATTTTTCTGCAAAAACTTAATGGAGAAATTTTTTATAAAACCTTGGCTAAATAACTTCGAGTATTTCTATATCAACGTAAAAATTCGTTCTCAGAATAATTATTGTGATGATTCCTCGATATCTCTTGTATCTCGGTCCCTCAATTATGTTTAGGGTTGAATTGTTCATGTCACCGATGAATGGAGTTTATGATGGCTTTTTCGCTATTCTCGTCCGGCTATGACCGGAGCTGCTATTTTCACCCTTGCAGGGTGTGACGGTTCTTCCGCTCGCGCAAAGCAAACGCAGCGCCTGCAAGCCCTCAGGATGAGGCACGTTCTGGAGCCACACAGGGCCAGCCAAATTCTGCAGCACAGAACGGTCAGGATCAGGGGTCGGCAGCAGGGCGCTAATGCTAACGGTCAGGGCCAGCAGGGTGCTAACGCCAGTGGTCAGAACCAGGATGGTGCAACCCAGGGATCAGCAGCAGAGCCTGCTAACGGTCAGGGTCGGCAGCAGCGGGCGCCCAATGCTGATGCTCAGGGTCAGCAGGGTGCTAACGCCAGTGACCAGAGCCAGAATGGTGCAACACAGGGGCGGCGCGACACAGGATCCTTCGCAAGCTGCATCCGGCGGTGAACAGCAGCAGGCTCAGCCTGGTGCAACCCAGGATCAGCAGGGTACTAATGCCAGCGGTCAGGGTCAGCAGGCTCCTCAGAGTCGGGGTGCAAGCTCTGCATCCCAGAATGGTCAGGGTCAGCAGGCTCAGGGCGCACCCGCATCCCAGAGCAGCTCAAACTCGAAGTCTGCATCACAGAATAATCAGAGCCGTCAGAGCCAGCCCTCCGCACCCGCGAATCAGAACTCCGGTTTTTATTGCGATTACCTCTGTCGATGGATTCATTGACCCGCAGAATACTGATAACGTTCTGTCTGTAGAGACTACGGGGATCGATAATACCCACCGTGTACAGTACGAGCCGCGTGTTCAGGAACTTGATGAGTTCGGGAACATCGTTAATGATGACGTTAGCAACGGCGGAGGGTCTAGTCTTGGTTCGGACGGGAGCTTCGGGATGTACGTGAGTGTTGATGGCACTAAGATTAACCCGAACCACCAGTACCGGGTCTACATTGATGTATTCGATCAGGATACCTTAACGGCGAGTTACGCGTACTACCCCATCGTGGTTTGGAACCGTACCTACATTCCGGTTGTTCCTCTGTCGGCAGCACAGTAATTAATACACCGTATTATCTTTTTGCATTTTTGTTTAGTGTATTAGATTTCTGAAAAATAAAATATATTTTTTCGGCTCAAGGGTCTTCGGGAGCATGTTTTAGTGATATGCATGCTGTTGAAGACCCTTTTGAGTCATCGTTGACACGATGAGTTTATGTATATATTTTTTCCATCGAAACATTCATGTTGTCATAAAAAAATAAATATCAAGAAATAATGCTAAAAATGCTAGACCTAAACTCAACCATGTATTACATTTAACAGTATTCCACTAACCGATGAATGGAGTACAAAATGTCCAATACCCGTTTTATCCTGACCGGAGTGGGTGCGCTTGCCCTCCTAGGTGCATCCGTGGTGCCGTCCGTTCCTTCCTTTGCCGCTGAAGGGAACGCTGGTGCGCAGACTCAGCAGGCTATCTCTACGCTTCCGGGTGGCCAAAATACTGGCACTAATAACACCAATGGGAACAACACAAATATTAATACAGGGGCTAAAGTAACTTCCGTTGAGGGCGGTCCGCTGAACCCTCTGACAGGGCAGAACAACCTTACGATTACTGGTGAGGGGATTGACCTCAACAAGTCTTTTGACGGTTTAGGTGCAGAAGTCTACGAGGTTGATGCAGACGGCGACTTCACTGGCGAGAACTTAGTTCAAGACGGCGGAGGCCTTGTTGTGACGGAAGACGGTCATTTCCGTGGCACTGCCAAGGTTAAAGGCGATTTCGATCCCCAGAAACACTATGTTCTCTACATTATGAGCTACCCTGGGCACGGTAACCGCACAATAGAGGCTAAACAAGATCTGCCTGTACAGCAGGTTGACAGCAAGGACCTGCAGTCTTCCGTAACCCTGACCACCAACTCCTCGAAGACAAATAAGCTCAGCAGCCACCTGAACACCAATGTCTTGACCCTGACCGGAACCCATTTTGATGACGTGAAGCAGGTCAAGATAAAAGTTGAGGGGCTGGATGAGAACGGTCAGGTTAACGAAACTCTTGCCACCAAAGACGTCTCGGCAGAGGTGAAGAACGGTAACTTTACTACCCAGATTCAGATTCCCGGATCCAAGATTCAGGAAGGCAAGCACTATCAGGGTGCTTATTGAATCCAACAGCGACGACTGGGTAAGGGCTGTGACCAAGGATTTTTATGGCGATACGGATGATGAGGTTGTAGGCATCGTTAACGGTGCACCCCTTAGCCGCAGTGCCGCCGAGAATCACCTGAAGGTTGCTGGCGGCGGGTTTAGCCCTGCAGCAGCGGCTCAGAACGGCTGCCAAGGTTCGGTTGATTTTCACCGAATACAATGTTGAGCGTGACGATCCCAGCAGCGATGAGATCGTGAATACGACTGTTACCCCGAAACCGAACGGCGACTTCGAGGGCGACCTGGCTATTCCCGGTAATAAGCTGCAGGCAGGAAAGAAATACGTGGTACGCGCATACCTTGAATACGCGGATGGCGGAGTCGCAAGCGACATTACCCTCAAGACCCTGGTTCCGACCACGAACTAGGCTTTATTAAGAGAAAATCTCTGTGCTGACACCCCTAGAAGAAGATAAGGTGCTACATAAACCTAAAATTTCCTTCTAGGGGTGTTGCATGGGTAAATCGACCGGTACGATTTGATAAAACCACACTATAGATGCCTTCGCCAGGAGATAGATGATGCGCGCCTTCCTCTGTTCTTACTTCGCCGGTGTAGAACCCGCCTTCAAAAATTTCTTGCGCGGCAACCCATCACAACAGCAGGTGGTGTTTATTCCTACCGCCAGCACGGTTGAAAACACAACTTTCTACGTTCAGGATGCCCTGAATGTTTTCAAAAATTTAGGGCTAACCCCCGATATTCTCGACATTGCAGAAGTTGATTCAGAAACCGCGAAGTTGCGCATCGAACAAGCCGAAGTTCTCTATATTTCGGGCGGTAATACCTTCTACTTGCTGCAGCAGCTCAAAGCCAAAGACCTTATCAATTTCATCGCCGAAAAGGTGCGCCACGGCATGATGTACGTGGGGGAGTCAGCTGGAGCTATGGTCGCTTCGCCTGATATTGAGTATGCACGAGTTATGGACGACTCTGACGTTGCTCTGGGAATGTTCAATTTTAAGGCGTTGGGAATTGTTGATTTCTATCCGGCGGTGCACGAGGAAGAAGAACCTTTTATACAGGCGGTACGCCGTATGAAAAGCGAATATTCGGATAAGCTAGACCTTGTGCCTATCAACAATAGCCGTGCGATTCGGGTTGAGGGCGGCGTTCGCTTTATCGTTCTAGGTTTTCTCCATCGGGCAGAAACCCGCCGCATAGCGTGTTCGCTTTGAACACAGCAGACTTCGGGAGCAGTTTCTTCATTCGGGAGCATTTTAACCGCTCCCGAATGAAGAAACTGCTCCCGCTTCACCCGTTTACCAGGTTATGATCGTAATTCTGGTCTTTCTTAGTCTTGCGGAACCCTGAACGTGATGCAATAGAACTGATCATTCCAGAGCAAGCTGGTGTTTGTATCCTCCATGTCTTCGGGTATCAGCGCCTCAATCTCTGAGAGATCGAAGGTGGCGTTCTTGTAGGCTTTACGGGTGAGGACGTTCTTCTTGTACCGCGAATCGATGTAGTCGGAAGTTTCGTCTGCGATCATAATTTTCGTGCCGGGCTTTGGCTACCCGAATCATTTCTTCGATCGCGCGTTTTTTATCGCTAAAGAAGTTAATGCCGCCCACGTGCAGCACCACGTCAAAGCTCTGATCGATGAAGGGCAGATCTCGGCGGCACAGTTCACCAGGTTCAGGTTCGCGCGCCCACCCCAGATTTTCTGGCATTTCTTGAGCATCCCGAGCGAAATATCGGCACCCGTCCAGTCGATTGCGCTCACCTCAATATCGTCGGGCAGGTAGCGTAGGTCGGTACCGGTGCCGATTGAGACGTACAGTGCCGAGCAGCCGGGAAACCACTCTAGTTCTTTCATGAACTGCTGGCGCATCTGTGCGACTTCATTGCCGTAAGCGAGACGCCCAAACCATCGTTCGCCTAGGTCGTAGACGGAAGCTAAGCGGTTGTAGAATTTCATGTATTTGGCGTTATCGCCCTGAACCTGAGCTTCATCCAGGCACAGCAGGATGCCGTTCTCTTCGGCGGGAGGGTTGGTGTGGAATTCGGGCTTGAGCTTATCGAGTAGCGTGGTTGACATGATATAGCTTTCGGATTGGTGATAATCAAGGACGACGTCTGCTGTTAAAAACATGACCTCGTAAGCACAATTGTAGATATATCGTCCTTGACGGTCTTCATCCAAAATATTGATTTTTATTCTCTGGATGCGCGCCGCTGCTAAAGGGCAAGCGAGCCCCACACCATGAGGGCGGCACAGAGGAAGAAACTAGAAGGCACTAGCCGGGCGCAAAGACAGTGTCTCGCGGGTTCCAATAAAACCATGCGCGCCAAACGCCAACGCCATGAGTGCCCCGGCAATGACAAAAAGGTACCAACCCTGCAATCCCTCCCAGAGCTATAGTGCACAAGCGGTAATACGTCTAAACCTTTATCGCGC
>BNJS01000664.1_pt1 | contig 20915 bp, 33 predicted proteins | sample 8540461 | NCBI WGS metagenome assembly BNJS01 (sample SAMD00202454, study PRJDB9452) | human saliva metagenome | isolation source: human saliva | place: Japan | reverse complement strand
CTAGGAATTACATTATTTAATAGTGGATGTGCAGCATCTTTTCGGAAATAATTGCTTGATCCTGTCGATTGGCCAGTTGATATTTAGCTCTGGATCAAATAAATTAACAAAAGTATATTTAGCATCTGGGGAAACCAATGAGCATCAACTAGATATGTGTAGGCGATATTATCATCAAGTGTTTGATAGCCGTTAGCTACGCCTCTAGGGAACGAAAATTGCCGTACCCGTGATTAATCTCGTGCGTGAAAAACTCGGCCGAAGCTATCTCTTTATGGAGGTCACACCAAGCTCCAAAAACACGCCCATTGGCTGTTGAAATGAATTTATTCCAAGGCTCAGCATGAAGTCCACGAGTGGCGCCAGTTTTGTCATTGAAGCTGATATTGTTTTGTACGATATCGAACGACGGTAAAGCCCAAGGCTTCCATTTTTCTTTTTGATAGTTCTTTGAACCAGCCGCGATTGTCGCCATGTACGGGTAATTTAATAACAAACAACCCTGGAATTGACGATTCAGTGACTGTAAGTTCATTGTAGTCAGTTGGGTCAAACATAATTATTGTCCTTGTTTTGCATAAGCTGCTTCAACGGCGTCTTTTTGGGTGCGCCACCAGTCTTCGTGTTCGCGATACCAGTTAATAGTTTGCATTAATCCATCGTGCATGCCAGTTTTATTATCTGTATATTGCGGTTGCCACCCTAACTCGCGGCGTAACTTGCTGGAGTCCATTGCGTAGCGCATATCATGACCTGGACGATCATTGACATGTTCGTACCAATCTTTACCTTTACCCATTAGCTCGCAAATCAATTCAATCACCATCTTATTATTAACGTGATCATTATCTGCGCCAATGATGTAGGTTTCTCCTAGAACGCCTTTTTCCAGGATTAAATGAACCGCTGAGTTGTGATCATCAACATGAATCCAGTCGCGTACTTGTTCGCCGGTACCATAAAGTTTTGACTTGATATCGCTCAAAGATATTGGTAATCTGCGCGGAATAAACTTTTCAATGTGTTGGTATGGGTCCGTAATTGTTAGAGCAGTTTGAGATAGTTGCTTTAATACCAAAAACTACGAATCCAGGCACGAACTAGCATGTCACTGGAAGCTTTAGTGCTGGAGTAGGGGCTGAAGGCTTGTATGGAGTGTCTTCGTGAAGCGATTTGGATCGTCGAGCTCTCAGATCGCCAAAAACCCTCATCAGTTGAGATGTGATGTAGCCTCTTATTATGTTTTCGAATAGCTTCTAGAATGGTATATGTGCCAATTATATTTGTTTCAACAAATGGCCATGGATTACGTAAAGAATTATCATTGTGACTTTCGGCAGCGAAGTGTACAACTATGTCATTTTTAGCGACTAATTTGTCTATTAATTCGGCGTCACAAATATCGCCTCTACGAATGTAATTTGGTCAGCTACAGTTTCCAAATTAGCACGATTTCCGGCGTAGGTTAATTTGTCAATAACAGTGACTTCATATTCTGGCTTGTGTTTTACGGTATAATGCACAAAATTCGAGCCAATGAATCCCGCGCCTCCCGTGACTAGCATCTTTGTCATAAGTATAGTATATCAGGTATAATAGAGAAGTTATAGAGGAGGATATTATGAAAGTTGTAATTGTTAGCGGCTATTTTAATCCATTACACGGTGGGCATTTAGATATGATTGAAGCAGCTGCAAAAATGGGTGATTATTTGATTGTAGTGGTAAATAACGACAAACAGCAATTGCTAGGAAAAATTATCCTTAATGAAGAAAATCGACTCCGCTTAATGCGAGCATTAAAAGGCGTGGATCAGGTGATGCTTTCTATTGATGAGAATCCTCCGGTTACAGAAACCTTAGAAATGATCGCTCGGCAATATCCGGGATGTCAATTGGTGTTTGCAAATGGTGGCGAGTAGATCAGCACCGGAAGTTGTCCCAGAGCGTGATGTTTGCGAAAAGTACAACATTGAAATGGTCTATGGAGTTGGCGGCTCAAATAAAGCAGACTCGTCTACTCGAATTAATCAAGCTACTGGACAGGAAAGCTAATCTCAGCTTTTCCGACCATATTTTTCATATACAGCCAAAGTTTGCTCTGCCATGCGCTGCCATGAAAATGTCTTAACGTGTTTCTTGCCTTTTTTAACGAGTTCATTGCGCAACTTGTCATCAGATAAGATGTCGTCAATTGATTTTGCTATATCCTCGACACTGAAAGGATCAAAATAGTGAGCAGCATCACCGTGAGTTTCTGGTAGGCAAGTAGCCGTGCTAGAGGCGACTGGCGCGCCGTGTAACATTGCCTCTAATCCTGGCAAACCAAATCCCTCACTGAGCGAAGGGAAGCAATAAACTGCCGTATTTTCGTACATCCAGCGTAATTGCTCGTCTGATATAAAGCCGGTAAACACAACATTTTTAATCCCGTGCTCGTTGACATATACTTCATGTCGGGCATAATTGCTATCTTTTTTACCCGCCAAAGCCAGCGTTAAATCTGGATATTTTTTCTGCAACAAGGCAAACGCGTCAATTAGTCGTCGAAGGTTTTTATGTGGCGTCGGTCTACCGATATACATAATGAATTTTTTACCAATCAGCCCATCAACAGGCTCATTACCTTTTGGTAACTCATCTGCAGACTCCAAAGTTACAGTAATTTTCTCTGGGTTTACGCCGGTGAATTTAATCAAATCATTTTTTACGAAGTTGGAAATCGTAATAATATGAAGATTTTTCTAGCGACTTTTTATTGGACCCATTTATAAATTTGCTGCTTAATCCAGAAAATGACAGGATTTTTATCTGGATTTCCTGAAATCGAACAGTAGTCAAATCTTGCATTGTAGTGACGACTGGGCTGGAATTATACCAAACAGGCTGCTGAACCATCGCAAAATGAACTAAGTCTGGATGGAGACTTTCAAGTTGTTTTTAAAGTCGATTTGCTCAGCAAAAGTGTATTCTTTATATGGGCAACATGACTTTTTAAAAGTGTGAGTTGCTTGGCTGCCAACTCATCGAAAATCTTTTGACTTGAGTAGAAATAACATAATTGTTTTTATTGTCAATTTTCTGCAAATAATGAATCAGCCGTTCGATGTACCGACCAGTGCTAGTCCTTAATGTTCGGGCGTCAATTACGATTTTCACGATAATACTCCTTCCATGATTTATCAACCATATCATTGCTTTATGGAAAAATTGCGGCTGAAAATTCGTTTGCTGTGGCTGAAATCTTTTGTTGGTGAAACTTTACCAGGGCAGTTTTCTAAAAGCTTTCTATCAGTGAAGAATCTGTTTGCTCAGAAAAGAACCAACCGTTTTTCTCAGGTTTTATATAATCAAGTGCGCCGCCAGCTTCATACGCAACCACTGGAATACCAGACGCCAACGCTTCAACTGGCGCGATTCCAAAATCTTCGTGTGAACAAAAAAATAAACAAATCTGCTTTTTAATATATTTTTTTCTCGCGTGGCATTATCGACGAAATCCTAAGAAATTAGTATGTTTATCGGCGATATTTTTTTAGGCTATCAACGTCTGGACCTTTTCCAATAATATTTAATTGCCAGCCAAGTTTCTGGCAAGCTTTAATAGCAATGTCAAGCCGTTTCATCGGTACAATTCGCCCCCAAATCAGACAGCGAGGTTTTTTTGGGATGGATGTTTGCTTGCGATTTTTAGCAAGTGGCGAAAAAGCTCGATACGTCAATTGGCGGAAAAATAACCGTACTTTTTCGCTGGTAAAACTCTTCAACATCAGCCTGAATTCCCGTAGAGTTGGCGATAAAAATATCAACTTGCTGAGCAGCGTTAAAATCTCGTTTTTTCAGTGGTCGGACTAGGGTCTTTAAGCCTAGGCGCGCCAGCCATTGCGGACGGAAACTTGGTCGTTTGATATATTCGTCGTAGTGCCGCCAATAAAAATGCGTCGGCGTGTGGCAATAACAAATATGAAGTTGATCTGGTCTGGATTTACGGACGAATTTTGCCTCGCCATTTCCCGAACTGGAGATGATAATGTCAAATTCGCTAAGATCAAGCTTGGCGAACCACCATTGTCTGAGAAGTGGCAACAATCGTCGAATTTTTGAAAAACGGCCATCGCTGTAAATAGCCAGTAACGACTTTATTATCTAATCTTTCTCGCCATTCATCGCTACAAAAAGAAGTGTAAATTGGCGCATCTGGGTACAATTTGTGAATTTCCAAAACGACCTTTTTCGGCTCCGCCTCCGTAAATCCAATCGTGAACTATGGCAATTTTTGGCTTACTCATTAATTATCTTTCTGGAAAAATAACCAAGCAGGTTTTTAATAAAATCGTGATGTCCATCCAGATACTCCAGTTCTGGACATAATATAAGTCAATTCGTCGCCGTTCTTCAAAGCTGATACTGCGCCGACCAGACACTACAGCCAGTCCAGTGAGTCCTGATTTGACCGCCAGTAAAACGTGTTTTTGTCGTAGGCGCTTAATTCGTGTGGCACCAGTCGCTCGCGGTCCCAACTAGGCTGATGTCTCCTTTAACGACGTTGAATAATTGCGGCAATTCATCAAGGCTAAAGCGGCGGATAAACCGGCCAACTGGTGTCACGCGAAAATCATAATCAAGTTTGTCGCCGTTTTTACGGTATTCTTCAATTAGTTCAGGCTTACCGACCATTCGAAAACTTCCTCGTCGGTTTTGCCGTCAAACTTTGCGTAATGCGAGCGGAACTTATAGACCTTAAACGGTCGATTGTAGCGAGTGAGACGTTTTTGCTGTTTGCCGTGCATTAAAATCGGTCCTGCTGGATCGCTGATTTTTACGGCAATTGCCACCAAAAGCATAATTGGCGAGGCGATGATAATCCCAATTGTCCCACCGATAATGTCCATAATTCGCTTAACAATTCGCCCATAGCCCATTAACGGCGTTGGATGAGTGTGAATTAGTGGCACAGAGTCGATGATATCAATAGTGTGTTTGGTGGTCATAATTCCGTCAAATTCCGCGCTGTGATAAAAATCCAGATAATGTTTCTGGGCAATTTGATAATGTTCGCTAACGTTTTTTGAGTCGGTTTGAATGATAACGTCAATTTTATCCCTAGTGAGCGCCGATTCTAATGACGAGCGTCGAAGCCTTTTTAATTCAATAGGAATGAACTGGGTTTGCGCGACAATTCCGCTAATCTTAAAAGCCAGTTAACGGATTGGTTTCTATAAAATCAGCCAGAACGTGAGTTAAATCACAATTGCCAATTAATACAACACGGCGAGCCCCCAAGCCGCGTTTTTAATAGTTTCAGACGAACAATATTGGCGGCGCTGCGGAAAATCATTAGTAAGATGAAGCCAATCCCGAGTGGCGTAAACCGCGACAAAGCTTGGCTGGGAATAATGGAGTGTTAGTAAAGAACGTCACAGAAATCATAATCATAATTCCAGTTATTGACGCCAAAAAGTATTCGTCCGAAGTTTCGTAATGGGTGTGTAAAACCTCTCTATCGTATAAAGCCAAAGAAATAGAACATCACGATCCATAACGGTAGCGTCATAAAAATGGAGGTGATAAAAATCTATAGCATTGATGCTGATATGGAATGGTCTAGGGTCTAGGGGAAATTCGCAAAATATAGGCAATAGTAAATGCGCTCAATAAAGCTAAGATATCAAGAACGACCAGAACAATTTTGAAGTAAAAATCAGACTTTTTCCGCATAATCTCTGGGGTAATTATACAAAAAAATATGCCGATTATAGCAAAACAATGAATCGTATTTATGAAAACTACCAAAAAAACCAGAAATGTATAAACATTGCGACAGTCAGCGATAAGATAAATTGAGCTTTAATTTTACGGATATTTTTATGGCGAAAAAAATATGATTATCAATGGGGCAATTAGAAGAGTGAAATAGACCGATAACTCCCATCCCGCTGAGTAATAATATGTAAAAACGTAGACCGTTTGGTCTGCTGGGACGTTTACGTGAAGGTGTTTTTTTGGATGAAAATTACCGAGGTTGCCGAGTCCAACGCCAAGAAGAATGTTCGTGGCGATGACAGCCAGATTTTTACGGCCAAGTCACTGGCGCTGAGTCTGTCGTTGGCGGAAGCTTCAACAAAACCGGCGGGTTGGAAAGAATTGTTGCTTGGTGGAATGTTTTCGGTAGGTTTTGGTGACGGATTTTTGGCGATGGATTTTTGTGGAATTTTAATTTTTCCGAGAGATAATTGATCGACCATACTAACAAAGGTATTGTGTGCGATGAAGGGCGTATTGGCGTATCTAATGTTGGCTGACGAGAATAATAAGATGAATCCAAACAGTAATCCAGCGAAGATGATTGGAAGTTTTTTACGAATAAAAGATATGTCAATCCGTTTTACGAAAGCGATTATAAATAAGGTTATTGTGGCGATAAAAATTGCCAAAAATCCGCCACGGGAAAATGTTAAAGATATGGCAAGAGTCGTGAAAAATAGGCTAAATTTGGCTAGGCGAGATTCTGATTGAAAGAGCGCAAGGAAAAATGCTGGAAGTAGAGAATTGGCGAAGAACTGAGGTTCGGCGGCGAATAAATTGATTCGCGGAAATCCAAAAACGTCGGCTTTACAACCAGTGCAAAGCGTACCAAATCCTGTTGGTTCAAAAAGTAGCGACGATGAGCTGAATGATTGCTAAAATCCCAAAAACCAGCCCGCTCCATAATCCGACATTGATGAGTTTGCGTTTTTCTGGTTTTGATAATTCACCGTAAATTAAGCCAGCGGATAATCCGACGGTGAGTAAGAATAATAGCGATAATGAATATAACGCGGTGCGTAGGCGCGCTTCTGCGAAAGAATATGCCGACGACAATGGTGATAAAAATTGCCAAAAATCCGTCGATTAGCCATCGGTTTTTCAGTAGTTCTTGGCGTTTTTTAAGTAGCAAGGGCAAGGAAAATAACAGTAGGCTTACAGCAGCGATCTGATATAATCCTACGCGCAGCGACGGGAAATCCAGAATTGATAAGCCGACACTGGGATGTAGGGCGAAGCCGCCGCCAAAAAAATAACAATAGCCAATAGCCAGAATCGAATGTCGTTAATGTATTTTTGCCATACTTTAAGTATAGCGTATGGTGTATACTTTAGATATGAAACTGACGAAAAAGCAAAAAATAATGTTGGATTTTATCGATGGGTTTATAAAGGGCAATGGCTATAGCCCGACGCTTCGGGAAATTATGCGCGCCTTGGGGTATAAATCGGTGTCGACGGTAGCAAAACACGTTGATAATTTGGTGGCTGCGGGATTTTTAGAGAAGCAGGACGGCGAAGTTAGGTCTTTGACGCTGAGTAGTGAGAAAAAAAGAAGTTTGGTGGCAGAATTTAGTGAAAGAAATTAAGAAAAGAGAAGCTGAAAGATGACGAAAAAAATCACGCTCGGAAGTGGAGATTTTAAAAAAGCATTGGAAATTGTCCGTCAGTAACTTTACAACTATTCAAAAACTCGCTATAATACAAGACATATTCCGGCATAGCTCAGTGGTAGAGCGGTTGGCTGTTAACCAATAGGTCGCTGGTTCGAGCCCAGCTGCCGGAGCCAAATTAGTTTTCTATGAAGCTGTCCTTAATAGGGCAGTTTTATGTAGGTTATTTAACGGATATATTTTATGAAAAAAACTTTCAAATATTACGACATTATTTTAGCTGTATTTGCTGCTATATTATTAATCTCTAATTTAGCAGGGACTAAATTAATTGCTTTTGGTCCGATTATTACAGATGGCGGAGCTATTTTATTCCCAATATCTTATATTCTTGGCGATGTTTTAACTGAGATTTATGGCTATAAATATGCTCGACGAGCAATTTGGGTTGGGCTAGGCGTTATGCTTTTGGCAGTGCTGTGCTTTACGATCGTGCGTTATATGCCACCAGCCCCAGAATATACAGCTCAGGCGTCGTACGAAGCGGTCCTAGGATTCTTCCCGAGGATTGTTGCAGCTAGCTTAGCCGCATTTTTGACTGGATCATTTTTAAATTCGTTTGTATTGGCAAAATTAAAAGTTAAAAACTAAGGGCAAAAAACTATGGTTACGATTAATTGGATCGACAGTCGTTGGTGAACTATGTGATACTGTAGTATTCGCCTTTGTTGCGTTCGGTGGAATACTTCAGGGAATGAACATGCTGACGTATATTTTGATTGGCTGGATATTTAAGACTGTAGTGGAGATTGTTTTCTTGCCTATTACATATCGCGTAATAGATAAGATGAAACAGGTCGAAAAAGTTGATGCTTATGACGATAAGACTAACTTTACGCCGTTTAGTGTTGACTTAAAATAGTCTGATTGATCTTTAAAGCGTTTTTACAGAACGCTTGTTTATAGTGGTTTGCATGAGAGCAATAACCACACCCCAACCATTAGCTAGGTCGCGACTTGTTACGTCCGATTCTAGCCCATCGCCGTTTCGGGCGATAGTTAATCCATTTGTCGACATAGTCGTGCCGGTGCTGAACGAGGAGAAAATTCTTCAAAGCAGCATTGAAACGCTTGACGAATACATGATGGAAAAATTTGCCATATCGTTATCAAATAACAATTGCAGATAATGGCAGTCAAGATGATACCCTAAAAATAGCGAAGAACTTGGCACAAAATCATCAATCAGTTCGCGTCGTGCGACTAGCTGAACGCGGTCGCGGGCGAGCATTAAAGCAGGTTTGGCAAAGCAGTCAAGCGGATATCCTGACATATATGGATGTCGATTTGTCCACTAGCTTGAACGATTTTCTACTGATGATTCAGCCGCTTGTGGCGGGCGAAGCGGGCGTGGCGATTGGCTCTCGATTGATGAAAAAATCAAAGACCAGCCGCGGTTTTAAGCGGGAATTTATTTCACGGTGTTATAACAAGATTATCAAATTGACGTCGCGCACCAAATTTAGCGATGCGCAGTGCGGATTTAAGGCAATTCGTCGCGATGTGGCGAGAGAGCTTGGCTTAGATGATGGGATTGATCAGATTATTGCTGACGCTGATATTCGTCGTCGATTGATTAATAACTATCAAAAAAACTATTGCCAAAATCAGTTGGAGATTAATCAGCGGCGTTGTCGAGGCTATAATTGAGCTGTTAGAAAAAGCGTGATGAGTTGATTGATATTTCGGTGCGCGCTAAAGAATTTGCCAAGCAGACGGAAGATTGCTTTAATCATTCGGATGTTCGTAGTGACAATTTGGCATTTAATCCGCAAACTGGCGAGTTGAAGTTGGTTGATTGGAACTGGGCTTCCCTATGCGCCCCAGGGATCTGGTGCGACAGAATTTCTGATTGATATGGCGCGCCATGGTCATGATGTAACGCCGTGGCTAGGTGAGTTGAGCGCGGAAATGCTGGCGTCATTTGTCGGATTTTTCCTTACACGTAGCCTAAAACCACCGCTCAAGCCGGGTGATAATCTTCGCCAAATGCAGGGCGTTATCAGCGGCTGTTGCTTACGATTTACTGGAGCATATGATGACGACCTCTCATCCACTAATCATTCTCCGCGGTAATTCTGGTTGCGGCAAAACCAGTACGGCGCGCTACTCCAGCGTCAACTAGGGCTACGGCACGATGTTGGTGTCACAGGATGTGGTGCGCCGGGAAATACTGCGCGTGAAAGATAGCGAAAGCAATCCGGCGATTCAGCTGATTTACGATCTATGCATGTATGGCAATAACGTTGGTTATACGGTGATTTTGGAGGGTATTTTGAGCAATAAAAAATACGGCGCGATGCTGCGCCGGCTGCTGGATGATTTTCAGGGTGAAAAACTGATTTATTATTTTGACGTATCGTTTGAGGAAACGGTGCGCCGCCACGCTACCAAGCCAAACGCTCATGAATTTGGCGAATCAGAAATGCGCCAGTGGTGGAAAGACCAAGATGTTTTGAATGTACCAGGCGAGCAGCGAATCGGTGAACAGCTGTCTCAGGCAGAAATTGTCGATCTGATTCACCGCGATGTTTTGGTATTATCAGAGGGAGCAAATGCTTCCGTATCTCGCATGTAAATAATACAATGTACTTTCATTGACAGACGCTATATATCGCGTGTATATTCAATATTAAGCACTACATATGGTGTTTTAGAAAATAAATAACGTTTTTTGCAACATGTACCCACTGGAGAGGTTGGGCTAGTTTGCTATTTTTATAAACAAGGAGGGGGAATGTATAAATCAATTAAAAAACGCGATGGTCGAACTGCTAAATTTGATCGATTGAAAAAGCAATTGAAAAAGGCGGGACTGGAAACTGGTGAATTTGACGCCGCTCAAGCAGTTGAATTGACTGACAAGGTTTTGGGTGTTTTGGAAACTCGTAACCAAAAGCGTCTACCAAGCGTTGAAGATATTCAGGATATTGTTGAAGATGCGTTGATTGACTCTAAGTTTAAGAAGACTGCAAAGGCGTACATTATTTACCGCGATCAGCATAAAAAATTGCGCGAAATTACCTCTAATGCACACGTTGATTTGATTGATAAATATCTGGAAAATTTGGACTGGAAAGTTAATGAAAACTCTAATATGGGCTACAGTCTTCAGGGTTTGAATAACTATGTTTCAGCAGAAATTACGAAGACTTACTGGCTGGATAAGATTTATACATCGAAGATTGGGCAAGCTCATAAAGAAGGCGACTTGCACATTCACGACCTTAACTTGCTAAGCGTTTATTGTGTTGGTTGGGATTTGACTGACTTATTACAAGAAGGATTTACTGGCGTGGCCGGTAAGGTTGCCTCTAAGCCAGCTAAGCATTTCCGATCAGCACTTGGTCAAGTCGTAAACTTCTTTTATACATTACAGGGTGAAGCGGCTGGTGCGCAGGCTTTCTCCGATTTTGACACACTATTGGCGCCGTTTATTCGTGCCGACAAATTGAGCTATGACGAAGTAAAACAGGCTATTCAAGAATTCGTCTTTAATGTCAACGTGCCGACTCGTGTTGGTTTTCAGACGCCATTCACCAACATTACACTTGACCTTGAATGTCCAAAACACATGGCAGATAATCCAGTGATTATTGGTGGCGAAATGCAGGACACGACTTATGGCGAATATCAAGAAGAAATGAATATGCTAAACAAGGCACTGTTGGAAGTTCTTTCTGAGGGCGACGCTAATGGTCGAGTCTTTACCTTCCCAATTCCAACGGTTAATATCACCAAGGACTTCAATTGGGATAATCCAGTAATCGAAAGTTTGTGGGAAGCCAGCGCTAAATACGGCATTCCGTACTTCTCAAACTTCATCAATTCCGACATGGATCCAGAAGATGCGCGCTCGATGTGCTGTCGATTGCGCATTGATAATCGTCAATTGGAATATCGTGGCGGCGGCTTGTTCGGCTCAAATCCGATGACCGGTTCGGTCGGTGTGGTAACGATAAACTTGCCACGACTGGCGCTAAAATCTAAGAACGAAAAAGAATTCTTTAAGGGGTTGGCTGAACTTATGGATATGGCAAAGGACAGTTTGGAAACCAAGCGTAAAGTTTTGGAGCGATTGACCGACGCTAATTTGTACCCATACACCAAGTTTTATTTGCGAAACATTAAACAGCGTTTCAATCAATATTGGAAGAACCATTTTTCAACTATTGGTTTGATCGGCACGAACGAGGCGGCGCTTAATTTACTAGGCGTTGATATTGGCACGGAAAAAGGTAAGGCTTTTGCTGAGAAAACGCTTGATTTTATGCGCGACCGTTTGGTGGAATATCAGAAGGAAACTGGCAATAATTACAACCTCGAGGCAACGCCAGCTGAAGGCACGACGTATCGATTGGCACAACTTGATAAAGCTAGCTTCCCAGATCGAGCACATTTTGCTAATGGAATTGGTGCGGAAGTTAAATGTCCGTTCTATACCAACTCTAGCCACTTGCCAGTTAATTACACGGACGATTTGTTTGAGTTGATGGATCTTCAGGACAATTTGCAAACCAAGTATACGGGCGGCACGGTGATTCACTTCTTCTTAGGTGAGCGCATGGACGATCCGCAAACTTTGAAAAAAATTGGTGAAAACGATTTGTGAAAATTACAAATTGCCATACTTCACGTTCAGTCCAAGCTTCTCAATTTGTAAGAATCACGGCTATATTGTCGGTGAGCATCCAGAATGTCCAAAGTGTGGTGAAGCGACTGAAGTTTACTCACGTGTGGTTGGTTTCTTGCGTCCAGTTTCTCAATGGAATAAGGGCAAGCAAGCGGAATTTGAAATGAGGGAACATTATGACAATGCCGCCGAACACCAGCGACTTAGCGCCGTCGCGGCAGCTTAAAGTGTCAATCGGTGGAATTCAGAAGCTGTCGCTCGTGGATTATCCAGGGCACGTGGCGGCAGCTCTGTTTCTTTCTGGTTGCAATATGCGGTGCGGTTATTGCCATAATCCTGAATTGGTATTACCTGAACGGTTAGCGCCGAGTATTCCAGTTGATGAAGTGATGATATTTCTAAAATCACGAGTTGGTCGTCTGGACGGCGTGGTGATTTCTGGCGGCGAACCAACGGTAAATGAAGATTTACCAGAATTATGTCGGATGATTAAGAAACTTGGTTTTGATATTAAATTGGATACCAACGGCACGCATCCAGATATAGTTCGCGGAATGGTTGAAGAAGAGCTGATTGACTTTATAGCGATGGATGTAAAAGGTCCACTGGAAAAATATGTTGAAATTGCGGCGCGACCAATTGATTTGGAAGCGATCAAGGCGAATGTTCGGTTGATGATTGATTCGGGAATTGATCACGAATTCCGTACGACGATTGTCCGCGAGCAATTGGAAGTTAGCGATTTTGAGAAGATTGGCGAGTTGGTTAAGGGTGCGAAGAGAGTTTGCCTTGCAGCATTTTCGCACCGGCACGACAATTAGTCCAAAGTTTGCGAATTACCATACTTTTACTGACGAAGAATTTAGAGAAGCTCAGAAAATAATGGAAAGGTACGTTGGAGAATGTGTGATTCATTAGAGGTTGAAATTGTGCGCGTCCGTCAGGAAAATCCTGAGGTGAAGACGTTATATTTTGCGCGACCGTTCGACTTTACCGCTGGACAATATATTACGGTTTTTATCGATGGTAGTAGCGTGCGTGAAGGAAGGCTTATAGCATTTCTTCTACTCCTGACGATGAGCTAATGTCAATTACCGTGAAGAATGTTGGCGGTGAATTTTCTAGCTATTTATGTTCACGGAATATTGGCGATAAATTACAAATCAGCCACGCTTACAGCGATTTTTAATCCGCAAACAGAAAGTCCTTTGGTCGGAATTGCTGCGAGCTGCGGACTTAGTCCAATTTGGAGCGTTATGGCAAGTTCTAGTCAGCCGACGTTTTTATATTTTAGCCAAAAATCGCTCAGAATATATGGTTTTGGAAAATGAGCTAGCAGGCGTCAAATATTAAAGCGAAGAAGTTTAGTACTCGCCAGCAAGTTGAAGAAAAAGATGGTTGGTTTAACGGTCGATTTAATGTGGAAAAAATTGTTCATGAAACGCCAGAAGATGCGCATTTTTTAGTCTGTGGAAGTTTGCCGTTTGTTAGAGATGTTTGGCAAAAATTATCCGCCGCTGGTGTAAAGCGAATTGAAAATTTCAACGGAGACGTTTTTCGAGCAATGAACGAAGGTTTGGCAGATGGGGCGGGCGATTTTAATGTTTTTCTCGGCGTTGAATGGCAATGCTAATTTTCAGGATCTATCTTCAGAAATTGATGACGATGCGACTGAGTTAAATTTGGTAGAAGCGGTTGCTAACGGTGAGAAAATTGATACGTCATTTGCCGAAGAAAATGAAGCGGAAACAACAGAAGAATGTTTGGACGCTGAAAGACGATCGGAAATTTGCCAAAACGTAGCCAGTGCAGCGTGCGCCAGTTGCGCTGCGGCGAGAAACTGTCCGATATTAAGAATGCGAAATTTTGCGGAAGAGAATTTACATCCGGCGACAGAAGAGCCGAAGAGTTATTTGTCTGCCTTAATGGATGATGGTTGTGATGTTGTTGTTGCTGGATATGTCAATGCTGATAACGAAGAGAATCCGCCCTGAGTCGATTGAAAAAGATAGTCCATCGGAAAATGAAAAACCTGAATTCGTATCAGAAAAACCTACGGTTAAGTCGGAAGTGAGCGATGATGATGCGTCGATGCGCGTGTCGGCGGAAAGTAATGAGGAGGCGAACGAACCGATGGATGATGAATATTTGAATAGTGAAAGTGCGTCGTCGGAAAATATTCCAAGCGCGAAAATAATCAAAAGAAAAATATTCAGCCGAGAATTAACGAAGAGCCGGAAGAGACCGAGGCGGCTAGTCAGATTAATTTGGTGGATTCGGGAGACGTTGATAAAAAGTAGGTATGTCTTCTGAGAATCAAGCTCCGGCCGTAGATAAAGAGGATGAATTGCCGAGAGAATTACCTATAAAGAAAGATAACTATATAGGGGGATGAAAAATAATATAAACTCTGCACCGATTTTGGAAGATTCTGCTCCGAAGGAAGGTTTGGCTGAGAAAGTTATTTCTAATGAGTTAAATTCCTCGCTCATGCGTGATTTTTGTTCAAGTCAATAATGAAATTAATATGGCGATGGATGACAATAATAATGCGCCAGTTGAGATGGGGTTGAGTGGTGAGGGCTGTATGTGGAAGTATTAAATATGTTGAATTAACAGAAAATAAGAAGGATTTGCCAAATTTACCGCAACGCTATTTTAAAGAGCGTAAAGTATGTTTCGAAGATTCGGAGAATGTTGCTACGTTTGAGGGTTTCTGATGATCATGCGGTTGTGAACAAAACGAATAATGCGGTGGATGATTTGGGTGATTACGCAGAATTGAGCGAAGAAGTTGCGCGTGAGTTGGAAGAATTGCCGACAAATAAGCCTGAAGTAATAGGACAATTTACTCCCGATTTGAAATTAGCCGATGGTGAAATTGATCAGAATAATATCGTCGATGAGGTTGTAAAAAGTCGCGAAAAAGCTGAATTGACTGAAGAGTATAGCGAATTGGTTGCTACTGGATGATTGCGATGAGGTAAAATGCTCTGTAAAAATTAAAAGAATCGAGCGATTGTTGTGATGACATTGATAATGCTTTTAAGTAGGGAATTAAATATTCCAGTTTCTCAGGAAATTCCTATTTTACCAGATAATTCATCAGAGGAAAAAGCTAATTATAATTGCGACGAAGACGTCACCAATAATACAAATATGTCTGGCGTTTATCCGGGAGTTTGGGCTGATGACAGTCCGTTGAATCCGGAAGATGATAATACTTCGAACATTAGCTATAATTCTAGCGTACTTTTTCAGCTGATAGCATTAGTTGGTTCGTTGGCGGTTAGGGTGTCTTCAAGAAACAAGAAGAAATTGTGTAAATAGATATATAATAAGCGTATGAATGATAAAGAAAATATTATTAGTGTCGCTCGTGCCATTATTCGCATTGGTGACGCCGCTGAAAAAGCCAAAAGATTATGGTTTGTTGAAATCGCTAGAGAAATGGTTGGTCAATTAGCTCGACATAACGTTAAAGACGCTGAGGGTTGATATGCGGCTGCTGTTGGAATATGTTAAGTCATTGAACGATTGTGAATGTTGCCGAGCGTCTAACGGCGAGATGAGCACTGATGATTTGGTAGATGAAATAAATCGACAACTAGCGCGTCTTAGTCAGGAGCAGGTGAATAATTCTAGTAAATCGGCTTTGAAATTTGAGCCGACAGTTCATTTAGTGACTGCGAATTATGCCAAGGATGAGAATGGGACGACTTCTGGCGTATCGATAGCTTTGGTTTTTAATAGAGATGGTTCGGTAAGTGCGCCGCGTGATCATTTCTTGAATGCGGAATTGCTTAATTATTTTAATGATAAACATCAGGTCGATTATCAATTTATTGAAGATGATTTACCGCCGAAACTTCAGGATTATCAATTAGTTGCGGGAACGGCGGAAGTGCGAGAAATCTTGCCACGGGAATTGGAAGTGATAGATTTTTAACAAGAGTTGGTAAATTAATCAGAAAAAGAGTTATGGAAGTGGAGATTGGACGGATACTTGTAGCTATAGTGGGAGGCTCTTTAGTTGAAGTATTCTTTCAATTGGTAAAATACAAAGGTTCTCCAGCTAATTATCTATCGGTTCGGCAATTTATCAGTCATAAATACAGGAAACATCTCAACTATAGCCTATTTAGAGTGATTCCAGTTATTATTATGGTCTTTTTGGTGGTTTCTATAGAACAGCATTACTTTAAAGTGAAAAACCGTGCATTTATGCGCTTATATCGACGGGAGTTTCATTATTGTTTAGAGATGTTTGGGGATTATTCTTTAAAAAAGAAAAAGTTTTTATAGAAAGAATGATTCATATTGTGAATATTTTATTAGTAGTAGTCTCTGGAGTGTTAATAGGGCTAGCTGGTGATATTTGGGATTTATCACATTTTGCTGCCAAGTAATATTAATAATTTGTTTGATAATATATGGTCAAGCATGGCTGTAGCTATGTTAGTTCTTGGGTATTTTAATGTGACTAATATGGGTGAAAGCTATAATACTGCGGAGGATGATAATAACAGGGCGCTGATTGATTATGCAACTAGAAAGTTTTACGAGATTCACGATAATTATCATGAACTTATAGATCAGTTTTGCGAAAGTAAATCATGCAACAAACTTCTTTTGTATGGCATATTGATATATGAAGACATGAATAGGCCGCGAGTAATTCGGAAAATGGAGAACGCTATAGTTACGTTTTTCAAGTGTGAACTTACAGTTGGTATTGCGCAAGTAAAATCTAAGAAACCACTTACAGATACTGAGAGTATTAAGCTTGCTGCTGGAATATTAAAAAATACACGCAATTGTAATACGTATAATGTTGCGGAGGTAAGTAAAGCTGTCGAGGCTTACAATTCAGGAGAAGCTTATCCTCAGAATATAATTGAAATTATGAATATTATTCGTTGTCGTGTAGATTAGAGCGTATAGGTAAATATAAATAAGGATATATTCTGATTCAATTATGAAAATCTCCGTACACATTAAACCAAACTCTCGTCATCGTGAGGAGGTCGTGAAAAATGACGACGACACATTGACGGTCTACGTCAAAGCTCCAGCAATTGAAGGTCGAGCCAACGCGGCGGCTATTAAAATTATTGGCAAAACATTTTGAGGTTGTGTCTTCCAAAGTTAAATTAGTGCGCGGTGCAACTTCAAAATATAAGATATTTGAGATTGATTAAGTTTACGGATAAACGGCGCCCGGTGTCATATCGCCGATTAAATTTTGTACCGTTACGAATGAATAGCCTTGCTGCTTGAGTGAGTTAAGGATACAAGGAACGGCATTTACGGATGTCTGATGAATATCGTGCATTAAAATCACAGCTCCGTTGCGAGCGCCAGCAACAGCCCTTGAACAGACGATTTCGCTATTACGATCAGCCCAGTCGCGCGTATCGACAGACCAAACAACTGCCGACATTCCGCGCTGACGGAATTGCTCCAAAACCGCCCGATTAAACGCGCCGTACGGCGGACGTATGATGTTAGGTTTGGTGCCGACGGCTTGTTTTATGGCGTTATTCGTCTGGTCAATTTCACTAGCGAGTTGCTCTGCTGAAACCTTATTTAACTCTGGATGCGACCAAGAGTGATTACCTAATTGATGTCCACGCGACTGCATACGACGTAACGTGTTGGCACGTGCTGAAACTTTGCTGCCGATTAGGAAAAATGTCGCCTTGGCGTCGTACTTATCCAATATATCCAATAGTTTTTCGGTATATGGTCCAGGTCCGTCGTCAAAAAGTTAAGGCAATTGTTTTATTTGCGACGGTAGGTGTTGAGGGCTGCGGGAGCTGGCTTTTGGTTTTTCTGCAGGTTTGGGGATGTTGGCGAGTTTTCTCGCCGTTGGGTTTTGTAGATATTTAGAGACGGAGGAAATTGGCACAGTAATTGTCAATTCACCGTATGATGATGGCAGTAGCGACGCCTCGACCGAGCGGCCAAGCCAATGCATTGCCGTCGTTGGTGATGATGAAATTAGACAAAGCTTCTTTATTTATGATTTCGTTCAGGTCAATTTCTGGCTGCTGGCGTTGCTTGATGATCTGAGAAATATTATCTTTGGCAGCGGATATGATTGCTTCGGCGGCTTCATCGGACTGTTCCGTAAAATCGGCTAGCCGACAACTTCGCCAGATTTTTGTCGAAAGTCCAAAACTGTGTCATTGATGCTGGATGTGCGCCATTCATATCTTGCTTAATATTGATGACAATTGACAGCGCTTCTGAAGTGTTGTGCGTGACTTGATAGCCAATTGTTTCGGTCATTGGCTTATCAAAAACTGTCGCCAGTAAAACCGTATTTTTGAAAAATCGCGATCAATTTTATCAATTGACTCGCTAATTAAGCGATTAATCTTTTCATTTTTCTGTGATCGGATATTCAATTGAAACTTTTTCCCGTTTGTTATCTCTGGTGACAAATTTTGAACGAATGCCAGAATATTTCGAATCGGCAAAATAATACTTTTCGTCAGATGGCGCAGTCGTTTGTCGTGGAGTGTGATTGGCTGAGGAAATATATCCTCAAATAGCCCTGCCGAAAATAGCAATATCAAAAACGGTATGATAATAAATAGTTTTTTCGATTTTGGTTTTGCTTTTTTTCTCTGAATGCGCATATTATAAGTATAGCACTAGTATTTTGGTTTTGTTATCATTGATGATAAGTAGAGACTAGCTTGATCAAAAAATTACAACAGAGAGGAATTTACGGAGTGGAACTTGAGCCAATTATAAAAAGTCGATAAACTCGTTAAAACTTATGATGGAAATAACGTGGTCGACGGCGTGTCGTTTGAAGTTAAAAAGGGCGAGATATTTGGGATTCTTGGTCCTAACGGCGCGGGTAAAACAACAACGTTGGAAATGCTGGAGGCGCTCAGACCAATTGACGGCGGTACGGCTACAATTGACGGCATAAATGTCGCTAAGAAACCTAAGGACATTAAGAATATAATTGGCATTCAGCTTCAGTCTACGGCTTTTTATGACAAACTGACTTTGCGTGAACAATTGAAAATGTTTGGTAGTTTATATGGTCGAACAGTTGATACCGAGGCGCTGCTTGCTAAGGTTCAATTGACAGAAAAAGGCTAAAGAATTACGTCGAGCAACTTTCTGGCGGTCAAAAACAGCGTTTTGCGATTGCTTCGACATTGGTAAATAATCCGAAAGTATTGTTTCTGGACGAGCCGACCACAGGGGCTTGATCCGCAGGCACGTAGAAATTTGTGGGATTTGATTAAGGAAATTCGCGACGAGGGAATTACGATTCTTTTGACGACGCATTATATGGACGAGGCGGAATTATTGTGTGATCGTCTGGCAATTATGGATAGTGGTAAGATTATCACAATTGATACGCCACATAATCTCATCCAGCAATTATTAGCGCGCGGTTTTAAGAAGGAACAAGTTGTCGAGCAGGCCAACTTAGAGGACGTGTTTATTGATTTAACAGGAAAGGCAATTCGGGATTAACATGAAAAATATTGGATTGGAATATTCGGGCAAGTTCGCGCTCAGCAAAGCGTTTCGTCCGGAGATAAAATGGCGTTATTTTTACTTTCCTTTTTCCGCTGATTTTTCTATTAGTATTCGGGTCGGTTTTTAGTAATGATTCGACCAGTTTTAATATTGCAATTGTCAACAATTCGCAGACAGAATTTGCCAAAAGTTTCGTTAAAAATGCCAAAGAAAATTCGAAGGATTCGATTCTCAAAATTAAAGACGTTAAAGATATGAATGACGCACGCGAAAAGATGAAGCGGTCGGAACTTAACGGTATTATTGAGCTTCCGAGTGATTTTGGCGCGATAAAAAATAATGGTAACCATCCTATTCCAACAGGCACAATGAATGTTATTTACGCCAAGGGTTCTGAGCAAACAGGCGGCGCGCTGGTGGCAGTGATGAATCAAATTACCAATAGTATCAATAGTCAGATGGGTCAACCTGAAGCTCCGCTTAAAGCTGTTGGTAAAGCGATTGGTGATGAGCAATTAAAGTCGTTTGATTACATGTTTACGGGACTGTTAACTTTCAGTTTGATGAGTATGGGTATTTTTGGTCTGTCTAACCAAATACCGGCTGAGAAGAAACGTGGTCTATATCGTCGGTTACGTGCGGCGCCATTTACTTCGGGTCAGTTAATCATCTCCACGGCAATTCATTATACGACGATTTCCTTGCTTAGTTTGGTGATGATGGTTATCGCTGGGACGTTGATATTCCACTTTAATATGCGGGGCGACTGGGTACTATTTGCAATGATGTCTGTATTGTCTGCATTTATGACTGTGGGTGTGGGGTTATTAATTGCTGGGTTATCAGAGAACGAAGATCAGTCATCGTCATTAAGTAACCTAATCTCTTTCCCGATGATGTTTTTATCTGGTACGTTTTTTTCCACTTCATCTATTTCCAGAATGGCTACGAAGTGTCGCTCAGTTTATTCCTCTGACTCCGGTTACGGATGGATTCCAGTTAATTATGACCGAACATGCAAGTTTTATGGAAGTCTTGCCACAATTCGGTATTATCGCGGCTTGGACTTTCGCTGTTTATTTCTTAGCCATTAAGCTATTTAGGTGGGAATAACTATTCAAGGATAGCGAAACAAATAGAAAAAAACGTTATGTTTATCGTAAGCGGGTGCTTGTTATTTTTATCACGGGAGTTGCTTAATTCCGCGCGACAAATCAAATAATTATTCGACGCCGCCGGCTTTAAGAATGCTTCTTAATCCGTTTTCTCCACCGACGAATCCATGCTGAT
>BNJS01003211.1_pt1 | contig 20919 bp, 36 predicted proteins | sample 8540461 | NCBI WGS metagenome assembly BNJS01 (sample SAMD00202454, study PRJDB9452) | human saliva metagenome | isolation source: human saliva | place: Japan | reverse complement strand
TGTATACTGAGTAAGGCAGCACTGATAAAAATGAGGTCTGCCAGATTGGCGTAGATTTTTCGTCCGAACGAGGTGGAAAACCGGACGCAGAGTGGTGCTCTGTGGAGGATTTTCCCGCCGAAGTGCGGAGATAAAAAGATGCGTCAAGATAGTAGTGCCAGAGTATCAGTGCTTCCTAAAGGGAAAGGAATGATGATGTATGGAAACAGAAGCGGCGTCTGCGGCAGTGCAGACAGCAGGCTTTATTCATCCTGTGATGGCGGATGTTATGACCATCCTGTCGTTCGTCCTCGTCGTCGCGGTGTTGGAATCGCCTCCGTGGCGACGTACTATGCGTGGCGGCAGTCGGGCGGCACGATTGATGCGCAGTGGAAAAAGGATGTCGCGTGGCTGCGCAAAGAGGCGGAGCGTCTCTCGAACGAGATCAAAAGCGTCGCAGCAAAGGACAGTATGACCGCGAGCGAGATCACGCAGCTCAAGGAAAAGATCGCGCAGCGAGGCGACGCTAACGGAGATGGGGGAGCGGCCTGCGGCACCGCCGCCCGAGGAGCCCGCGCCGGAGCCGGAACTGCCTGCCCGAGCCCCGAGCCCGAGCTGCCAGCACCGGGCCAGAGCCAGAGCTTCCCGCGCCGGAGCCGGAACCCGAGCCGGCACCAGCACCGGAGCCTGAACCCGAACCGGAGGAAGAGGGAGGACGACGATATTGACCTCGATGCACTTCTCGACAGCAAGCCGATTTGGCAGGGATCTCGCCCTGACGACTACCACGCTCTGTGCGATAACTTCGATCGAGAGAAGGGGCGGAGCTGTGCATGCCGATCATCACGAAGTATGGGCTGCATCTCCTCGTCTGCTCCGACCACGCCGCCGTCGAATGGCAAGGCGATGCCGAAGTTCGAGGAGGTCGAGGATCTGAGCGAGGCGACCTTCTGGGCGTATGACATCCAGGGACAGCCGGACGACTTTGCCGTCGTTCCGGGCCCCATGTTCCATACGATCAGAAACTGCATGAGAGCGGCGGCATGGAAGAACCTTTGCTGCACAGCTACGAGGGCCGGCATGACCTACGATCACGTCACCGTCGATATGCCTGCACTCTTCAGCAAGCGCAACGACAAGTGGAACATCGAGCAGCCGGGACTCCTGCGGCTCGTGGAGTAAACGCACCGATAACAAAGAGAACCGTATACGGGAAACACCTCGGTACGGTTCTTTTGTGTCATGGAAAGATTTTGGGAAGCACTGATAAATTCAGCCGCGCCATCTTGGCGCATCTTTTTCGCCCTGCCATCGTCGACAAATCCTCCACATAGCTTTGGCTATGCATCCGGGTTTGTCTCCTTGACAGGACAAAAATCTACACCAATCTGACAGACTTCATTTTATCAGCGATTCCTTTGATTTCAGGATCTTTGCTTTTTCCCCTTCTTGTCGCTTATGTCCTTCAGACATGCCTGCAGGAGGATTTGATTCACGAGGGATGTCAGCGTTTGCGGGGGCGATGGCGGCGGCGTCTGCGAGACTTTCCATGCGCCTGTGTAGTCCTTCGTGTGGATGAGGGGCGACGGCGAGGGGCGTTCTGTGCGTCGGCATTCGCGGCGTCACGGTGGATGGCGTCGCGCAGGACGGGGATTGCCTTCGCTGCGGCGTTTTTCTGCGAGGAGGGTGAGCCCGTGGTTGTAGCGTGCGCCCGCGTCGTCGGGCGCGAGTTTCAGGTATGCTTCGTAGGCGCGGCGAGCTTCGCTTGGTGCTGCCCTCTGCGGTATGGGTGAGGGCAATGCCAAGGTATGGCTCAGAGGCGACGTGTGTGCGTTTCTGTGCGGCGGTGAAGTCGGCACGCGCGGCAGGGAGGTCGCTGCGGTGGAGGTAGACGAGGGCCGCGATAGATGTAGCCGTCGGCATCGGCTGCCTCGCATGATGCGCATTCGCGGCGTGGAGGGAGATGTCCGGGAGCCGTCGAGGGAGAGCTGCGCGGTCGCGGATGGCGAGGATGCCCTGTCCGTAGGTGGTGCCGGGACAGCTTCCAGACGCCGTTGAGTTGTACCCAACGCGTGAGTTTGCCGAATACGTCAGGGGCGTTTTTGTGCGGAGGTCATAGCGCGGGTCGACGATGGGGTTTTTCGGCGGGGTTGTGCTTGCGTAGGCGAGGAGATGCTGGATGTGCGCCCGTGCGCCCGTGCGCATGTCGGGGAAGGAGGCCCTGTGCACCGTTCCCCGTTGCATCAAGCGCAGAAGTTGTTCTGCCGCCAGTCGACGTCGCCGCCGTGAGCGAAAGCCCGATTTCCTTGTACGCCTGTGCGAGTGCGAGGTCAGGGGCGGGATGCCCTCGTGTTCAGCCTCCTCGTAGTAAGCATGGACGAGGTGCTTGGGGTGCCGGTGAGTTTGGGCTTCGGGTTGCGCGCGCGAGGTAGGCGAGCATCTGCTCCTCGGATGCAATGGGCTCGCCGAGGATGGTGACTCTCAGCGGCAGCGGGTCGCAGCACGGGGAGGATGTCGGATAGCGGTGCGGGAGAGGCAAAAGTGCAGTTCTGCGGCGGTTTGGCGTCGACATTTTTGCCTGCGGCAGTTCGGCGGAGAAGACGGGACGAGGGATGGCGGATGCACTGTCGCTGGGGCAGGAGCGGAGGCAGCGAAACTGTGCGGCGCACAGAGGTGCGGCGGCAAGAGCGGCGGCAGGCGGTCTGCGGAGGTTCATGGGTATCGTCCTTTCTGTTGGTGCGTGATGAGGGCTGTCGTGGGGGATGTGTCGTCGAGCGGTCATTTCGTTCCGTAGAGGATGCCGCTTCCGCGCAGGAAGGAGGCGCAGGGGCGGGCATCGGGATGACGTTTTCGGTGTGGGGAGATAGGAGATGTCGGAGATGCCCTCCTCGCTTGAGGATGTCGATGAATTCGTTGATGTCACCGTAGAGGTCGCGGTTCTCAAAAGTGTCGTGCAGGGGCGAATGCGCCGCCCTTTTTCAGGACGCGCAATGCCTCAATGACAAGCATGAATTTTATCCTTTTGGTGCGCCTTCGTGAAAGACAAAGTTGCTGATGACGGCGTCGAGATGTTTCGTTGGGCGCATCGAGTGCTGCCGCGTCGCCCTGCTGAAGGGCATCGGTCGTGTGACGTATTCGAGGGTCGCGTGCACGCACTGCTCCGCACTGCTGTCCCACATCGGCGGCCAGAGGTCGACCCCCGACGATATGTGCCTCAGGGGATAGCTGCTGTGCAAGGGGCGATGCTGGAGTGCCCCGTGCCGCATCCGATGTCGAGGACGGTGCCGTGTCCATCCGTGAAAATCGGTCGATCAGTGCGCTGTGGATGCGCCGCATGAGTCCGCCGCCGTCCAGCGGAAGGACATGGCGGCAGTGGGTCATGAGGGGCGGCAAGGAGGGACGAAGGGGAAGGACGAGGAGAACGCCGTGGGCGGTGTCCCGTCGATCAGGAGTGCACTGAGAGGGTGTCGCAAGGACGAGTGCGGCGGTGATGCCCCAGAGGGTGCGCATCATCGGGCGCGCGATCCAGTGCCGTAGTCAGGTTTCGCGATGTTCCTCCGCATGGTGTGCGGCGATTGCCGCGTCCACTTCGTCGTTCACGGCGGCGCGCAGTTTCACGCAGTATGGGCGAAGGCAGACTCCTTTACCCCGTAGGTGTGCTGGAGCTCATACTCGAGCGGCAGCCATGTGGATGGGTCACACTCGTTGTGCGTGATGACGGCCTCCATGCGGTCGAGTGCCTTGATGAGCCGTGCTTCCTCTGTCTCCATGGCGTCCATTTCGGCAAAAGAGGGCGCGTATCTCTGCGCTGTGCGGGGGCGGGCAGGGCGTCGATCCATGCGTCACGGAGCTCGTGCTCACGCGCGGTCGGCATCCGTTTTCTCAAAGGTCGGGATGTCGCCCGTAAATACTTCGCCCATGTCGTGCAGGAGTGCCATGAGGAGGACGCGCGTGAGGGTCGGCGGCAGGGGAACTGATCGTGCAGAAAATATGCCATCAGTGCCATGCGCCAGCTGTGCTCGGCGACGCTCTCCTGTCGTCCGGATTTCATCCATGCGTGGCGTGTACGCTCTGCTCAGTCCTGCGATACGGTGCAGGATGGACAGATAATCGTTTGGGGTCATAGGTGCTCCTTTGTCATGATAACGGTTTTGGAAGCACTGATAAATTCAGCCCGTCATCTTCGCGCATCTTTTTGCCCGCTTTTTGTCAGCCGTCCTCCACATAGCTTTTGGCTATGCGTCCGGTTTGCCTCCTCAATCGGACGAAAAATCTACGCCAATCTGACGGACTTCATTTTATCAGCAATTCCTTTATTATAGCATATTACAGAAATTTTTGACGGATAAATAATGAGCTATGTATAGCGACAATGTAGCTATATTATGCTATACTGTTTTTTGAATGGAGGCGATAGAATGGCGACAACGATGGTTCGTGTCCGTATGGATACGGGGTTGAAAGAAAGCAGGTGGATGCAGCACTGGCGAGTATGGGGCTGAATATGTCCACTGCGGTCAACGCGATGGCACGTCAGATTCTGCATCAGGGCAAGCTGCCATTTGAACTCTACGTCAGGGAATCCTGACTTGTTGGAAGCAATGCGTGAGGCGGAGGAAATCCGAAAGCATCCGGAGAGCCATCCGTCCTATGCGTCTGCCCATGAGATGATGGAGGATATTCTTTCGTGATGTACCGCATCATTCCGACGGCGCGGTTCCGCAAAGAGGTGAAGCGTGCGGCGAAGCGGGGGCTGCCCATGGAACGGTTGGAGCATGTCATTGACGAGACTGGCAGAGGAAAGACGCTCGCACCGCAATTCCAGAGACCATGCCCTGACGAGAATTTTGCAGGGTACCGCGAGTGTCACGTGCAGCCTGACTGGTTGCTTGTCTACCGCATTGATAGGGAGATTTTAACGTTGGTGCTTGCCTATACAGGGACACACAGCGATCTTTTTTGATGACAGTCCTGTGATTTGATGAAAAGCATTGTCAACGAGCCGTACATATAGTATGATATGGTACATCGTTTTTGTATGAGGAGGGCGTGCCGGTGAGAGAGACGATGGGGTGCTCGGCCCCGTGGGACGCACAGCGAGGCGGCGGCGCGCTGTCTCATGGAATGGCAGGGGCTCGATCGCGAGATTGTCTGCTATGGCGATATCGGGGCGTGCCTCCGTGCGAGTAGAGACAGGTGCGGTGAATGCGGCGTTTGTCCCTGTGGAGAACTCCCTGGAGGGGGCGATTGCTGTGACGCTCGATGTGCTTGCGCGCTCGGATGCGCTGCGCGTGCAGCGTGAGGTGATCTGGCCCGTGCATAACTATCTGATGGCCCGGCGCGCGGATGTCGGAGATCCGTACGATCTACTCCCATGCACAGCCCATCGCGCAGTGCGGATTTTCTCCTGCGCCGTTATCCTGAGGCGGAGCTCATCAAGACGGCGAGCACGGCGCGCGCAGCGGAGATGGTTGGTGCAGCACCCGCAGATGCGGGTGCCGCGGCGATCTGTACGCGGCGTGCGGGTGTTCTGCATGGTCTGGTGGAGATCGCGGGCAGGATCGAGGACAGCGGGGCGAACTGCACGCGCTTCTTTGAGATCGTGCGTGCGCGGGAGGTACCGCCGCTCGCATCATCGATACGATCCTGCTGGTGGCACAGATCGACGGTTCGCGGCCGGGGGCGCTCTACAATGTCCTCGGTGAGTTTGCCCGCCGTGAGGTGAACCTCCACGCGCATTGAGTCGCGCCCCGCACGAACGGAGCTGGGCGCATATCTTTTTCTTTTCGATCTCGATGCGCGGCGGTGCCGCAGCGGAGGCGATGCCGCCGTCGAACGGAGGAGCGTCTGGCTGAAGGAGCTGGGACGATTTCCGGTGCATCTCGCCCACAATGAATAGGAGCACTAGCTGCTTTCATGGGCTTAGGGAATGAAGGAATAAAGGGTTTTACGATGGTTGTTATTATGAATGCAGATGCCACGCGAGGCTGACATTGAGGGGTCATCAGCGCTATCGGGGAGAAAGGGCCTCGAGGCCAAAGGTGATGGAGGGGCACACCAGAAGATTGTCGGTGTGATCGGCGATAAGACAGAAACTCGCCGCAACGCCGCTGGATGCGATGCACGGCGTTGAGACGACGGTCGCGATCTCGAAGAGCTACAAGCTCGCGAGCCGCGAGTTCCATCCCGCTGCGACGGTGGTGGATATCCGCGGCATCAAGATCGGCGACAGGACGCCCGTGGTGATGGCGGGGCCGTGCGCGTGGAGTCGCGCGAACAGCTCCTGGAGACGGCGCAGCTCATCAAGGAGGGCGGTGCGCAGTTCATCCGCGGCGGTGCGTACAAGCCGCGCACCTCACCTATGCGTTTCAAGGCCTCGAGGGAGGAGGGGCTGGAAGTACCTCGCCGAGGCGCGTGAGAGACAGGGGCTTGCCGTCGTGACAGAGATCACAGTGGTCGAGGCGGTGGATACGGTCGCCGCCTACGCTGATCTTCTGCAGGGTCGGCGCACGCAATGTCGCAGAACTTTTGGTCTCCTGAAGGCGGTCGGACGCGCGGGAAAGCCCGTCATGCTGAAGCGCGGGCTGGCTGCGACCATCGACGAGTGGCTGAACGCCGCCGAGTACATCATGAATGAGGGGCAATCAAACGTCATTCTCTGTGAGCGCGGCATCCGCACGTGTAGAGACCTATACGCGCAACACGTTTGACATCAGTGCGATTCCTGCGATCAAGCATCTCTCGCATCTGCCGATCATTGCCGACCCAGAGTCACGGTACGGGAAAGTGGCGCATGATCAAGCCCGTGTCCCTCGCCTCTCCATCGCGGCAGGCGCAGACGGGCTCATCATCGGTGCATCCGAGACCCCGCACGCGCCCTTTCCGATGGGCCGCAGTCGCTGACGCCGGAGAACTATCGCGATCTCATGGCGAGCGTGCAGAAGCTCCAGCCGCTTTATGAAGGATGAGCATATCGAACCGATGGTGATGGAGTAACGCAATAGAAAAAAATGCGGTGATACGAACGTCAAATTCGTATCACCGCATTTTTCATTGATTACCCTCGGCGATGACTTCGATCTCGCAGAGTGCACCTGCCGGCAGCGCCTTTGCAGCGACGCAGGGGCGCGCAGGCTTCCCTGTGAAGTGGCGGGCATAGACTTCGTTGAATGCGGCGAAGTCCGCGATGTCCGCGAGGAAGCAGGTGGTCTTGATGGTGTGCGAGAGGTCGGTACCGGCAGCACTGAGGGACGGCGGCGAGGTTCTTGCAGACCTGCTCTGCCTGTCCTGCGACGTCCGTCGCCGTGATCTTGCCGACGGCGGGGTCGATGCCGATCTGTCGAGTGTAGAACGAGAGGCCGACGCGCATCGCCTGGCTGTAGAGGGGACCGAGGGCGGCGGGGGCGTTGTCGCTGTGAGATCATTTCCATAGAAGCTCCTTTTCATCAATAAGGGCTGGTGTACACGAAGCGTTCCGTTTCGTACACCAGCCCTTCCTGATTCTCCACAGCACTGTTTTTGTGGTGTGGAATTTCCCTCTGTAGTGGATCGTCGTGACGCGGACGGCGATGGAACCGCCCTCGTTGTAGGGTCATGCCCGCGACCAGCGACGACCTTGTCGCCGTGGTTGACGTAGCCGTTGTCGAGAGCACTCTTGGTGCAGGACTCGATCATCTCCTCGACGCTCGACCGCTTGCGTCCCTGGATGGAGTAGACACCCCAACGCAGGTTGATGTGGCGTGCGACCATCGGGCTCGGCGCGTAGGCGACGATGGTCGCCTTCGGACGGTATTTCGACACGACGCGCGTCGTGTAGCCGGACTGGGTCGGCGTGAGGATGGCGGTGGCACTTGTCTCGTAGGCGAGCTGGACGGTCGCATGGGAGACGGCATCTGTCGTGGAGGAACGGCTCACGGATCTGACGCGAGCGGATGGGTGAGTCGTACTCAAGCGACTCCTCGCAGCGCTGGGCGATGGTGTTCATCATCTTGACTGCCTCGACAGGGTAGTTGCCGCTTGCGGTCTCACCCGAGAGCATGATGGCGTCCGCACCGTCGAAGATGGCGTTGCCGACGTCGGAGACCTCGGCACGTGTCGGACGCGGATTCTCGGTCATCGACTCGAGCATCTGCGTAGCGACGATGACGGGCTTGCCGACGGCGTTGCACTTGCGGATGATTTCCTTCTGGATGACGGGCACATCCTCAGCGGGCACCTCGACACCGAGGTCGCCGCGCGCGACCATAATGCCGTCGGAGACGGCGAGGATCGCGTCAAAGTTGTTGACCCCCGCGAGGTTCTCGATCTTCGGGATGATCTCCATGTGTCCGCCGTGCTTGGCGATCAGGTGGCGGATTTCCTCCACGTCAGCAGGGGCGCTGGATGAAGGATGCCGCAACGAAGTCCATGTCGTTCTCGATGCCGAAGATGATATCGCGCTCGTCCTGCTCGGAGATGGCGGGCAGGCTCAGCTCGATGCCGGGCGCTGCGACGCGCTTGCGCGTGGACATCGCACCGCTGTTCTGGATGGTGGTGATGATGTCCTTGCCGCGTACCTCGTCGACAACAGGCTCGACGGGTCCGTCGAGCAGGAGCTTGTCGCCCGGCTTGACCTCACTGTAGAGCATCTTGTGGTTGACGCTGACGTGCGTCTCATCGCCCAGCGCATCGTCGTACGTGAGCGTGAATTTGTTGCCCTTCTCGAGGTGCACCTTGCCGGCGGCGAATTCGCCGAGGCGCATCTCCAGTCATGGTGTCGAGGATCAGCGAGATCACCTTCCCCGAGCGCTCCGCAGCGGCGCGTACGCTTCTGATGCGCTCCATGTGCTCCGGATGCGTACTCCGTGGGAGAAGTTGAAGCGTGCGCAGTTCATCCCGTTCTCGATGAGGTGCATCGACGACGCCGTCGGATCCGTGGCAGGGACCCGTGTGCAGATAATTTTTTTGTTTTTCAGCATGACATATCCCCGTTTTTGTCCACGAGGCTAGGAAGCACTGATAAATTCAATTTGTCAACCATCTTAGGGAAGTACTGATAAACTCAGCACCACCGTCTTAGTACATCTTTTTCGCGCCTGTCTGTGTCGACAAATCCTCCACATAGCCTCTGCTATGCGTCCGGTTTTCACTCGTTCGGACGAAAATCTACGCCAATCTGGCAGACCTCATTTTTATCAGTGTTTCCTTTACATCTATGGATATTCTACACTCTTTTTAAGGAGAAGTAAAGATACTATGCGTACACATGCCGCCAGTTGATGGAGGTTTATTTATCTGGACAATGAAAAGAATACACGGATGCAATTTGACAAGAACCTTTTCGCTTATTATTGAGACTGTTTTTATAGGAAAGGGGTGATACTATGGTTTTCTCAACTCTGCTGTGGGGACGATCAATGACTTTTGTGGACTTATATCATCATCGTCGTCCTCGTTGGCTGCGGGCTGTGGTTCACGCTCTCGACGAAGGTCGTCCAGTTGTGTGCGCTGCCTGAGATGGTGCGCCTGCTCACGGGTGATCTCGGTCGCCGCCCGAGCGGGCGCAAGGCGATCTCGTCGTTTCAGGCGTTCTGCGTCAGTACGGCCTCGCGCGTCGGCGTCGGCAATATTGCGGGCGTTGCCATCGCCATTGTGACGGGCGGCCCCGGCGCGGTGTTCTGGATGTGGGCGATTGCCTTTGTCGGGACGGCGACGGGGTTCGTGGAGAGTACGCTCGCGCAGATCTACAAGATTCCGCGCGGCCATGGGCTCTTTCACGGCGGCCCTGCCTACTACATCCAGAATGCGCTCGGTCAGCCCGCCGTGGCAAAGCTCTTTGCCGTGCTGATCTCTGTGACGTTCGGTCTGATCTACGTCTCGGTGCAGGCGAATACGATTGCGCTCTCGGTGGAGAAGGCATTCGGTGTGGAGACGTGGATCATGGGCATCGTCCTCTCGGTGCTGGCGGCACTCGTGATCTTTGGCGGGCTCAGCCGTATCGCAACGTTTACGACGTTCCTCGTACCGATCATGGCGGGGCTGTATCTCCTCATTGCCCCTCATCATCGTCATCATGCACATCGATGCGGTGCCGGGATGTTGCCCTCATCCTGCACTGATGCGTTCAGTCCGCAGGCGGCGGTCGGCGGCGACATCGGCACGGTGATTCTCACGGGGAATCCGCCGCGGTCTGTTCTCGAATGAGGCGGGCGAAGGCTCGATCCCGAATGCGGCGGCGACGGCGAGCGTGACCCATCCCGTCAAGCAGGGACTGGTGCAGGCGTTCGGTGTCTACGTCGATACGTGGATTGTCTGCTCGGCGACGGCGTTCATCGTGCTCCTCACGGGGCAGTACACGGTCGGCGGTGACGTGAGTGGCATCGCACTCGCACGGGATTCGCTCGCGAGCGTCTTCGGCACGTGGGCTTCGTCGCTCCTCGCGATTCTGATCTTCCTCTTTGCGTTCAGCTCGGTCGTCGGCAACTACTACTACGGCGGAGATCAGCATCCACTTTTTCGGTGCGAATGTAAAGACGGCACTCAATATCTACCGCGCCGCCGTGGTCGCGATGGTGTTCTTCGGCTGCGTCGCTGCGTTCCAGCTCGTCTGGAACCTCGCGGATCTCTTCATGGCGATGATCTGCCTCACGAACCTCTACGCGATTACGCGGCTCGCGCCCTATGCGCGGATGGCGCTGCGGGACTATTTCGCGCAGAAGGCGGCGGGGGAGAATCCGATTTTCTGATCCGGCCATTCTGCCCAACCAGCGCGAGTGTGATGGCATGGAACGAGGATGAGTTCCGCACAGAAATACGAATAAGATAGATATTAGGGGGAACGCTCTGCGAAGCGAAAACTTCGTGCGGCAGTTCCTCCTTCTTTTTTCTATGAAAGTCTTTACTTTTGATGCGTGCTTTCGTAGAATAGAGCAAGAACAATACGCGCGTGAGCGCAGAATCGGACAGGGGGATGGTTTTATGCTGAAAAAGCAATCGCGGTCGTCACGTCGGGGAGACAGCCCCGGCATGAATGCGGCGGCACGCGCTGTGGTGCGTACGGCACTCTATGAGGGCGTCGATGTCTATGGTGTGCACAAGCGGATACAGCGGTATGGTGCCGATGATATTGAGCAGCTCGTCGCGCAGCGTCAGCGATCTCATCCAGCGCGGCGGCACGTTCCTCGGTACGGCGCGCAGCAAGACGTTCATGACGCCCGAGGGGCGCAAGACGGCCTACGAGAATCTCCGCAAACGCAACATCGAGGGACTCGTGATTATCGGCGGCGATGGCTCGCTGACGGGCGGCTCGCTTCTCAGCAAGGAGACAGGGAATGCCGATCGTCGGGCTGCCGGGGCACGATCGACAACGATGTCTGGGGGATGGACTATACGATTGGCTGCGATACGGCGTGCAACACGATCGTCGATGCGATCAACAAGCTGCGCGATACGGCGTCGGCGCATCGCCGTATCATCATCGTCGAGGTCGTAGGGACGTCACTCGGGCTGGCTGGCAATGATGTCGGGCATCGCGGGCGGTGCGGGTATATCCTCGTACCGGAGGTGGCGTTCGATCTCGAGGAGATCAGCCGTGAGCTGAAGGAGATGTACGAGAGCGGCAAGCGCTACAGCATCATCGTCGTTGCAGAGGGCGCGGGCTCGGGCGTTGAAATCGGCAAGATCATCGGCGAAAAAGACGCAGATCGATACGCGTGTCTCGGTGCTCGGACACATTCAGCGCGGCGGCTCGCCGACGGTGGAGGACCGCATCAAGGCATCGATGCTCGGTGAAAAGGCGGCACTCGCGATCATCTCGGGGGTGACCGACGTGGTCTACAGCTTTAACGAGGGGAGCGGGTCGTGGGGGTCAACCTCTTCCAGGGCGGTCAACAACAGCAAGACACTCGATCCGGGCTCGTGCGGCTCTCGCGCGTGCTGGCATAATGATATTTTGAGGGGCTGCGGTGCCAGTGTGCCGCAGTCCTTTGGAAAGCTTTGCCTGATAAATTCAGTACAACCATCTTGACGCATCTTTTTGCCCGCACTTCGGCGGAAAATCCTCCACAGAGCACCACTCTGCGTCCGGTTTTTCCACCTCGTTCGGACGAAAAATCTACGCCAACCTGGCAGACCTCATTTTTATCAGTGCTTCCTTTCATTTTCCTCTTGACAAGATTCCGTAAACCATGTGACTACCCTATGTTGTTATCCCATACATAAATGAATAGCTTCTCATGTAGAGCACTGTGGAGAGTTGTCCGAGTGGTTGAAGGAGCACGCCTGGAAAAGCGTGTGTGCGGTGATACCGTACCGAGGTTCGAATCTCTCACTCTCCGCCATTTTATTGATTTTTCTCAGGGCGGGCTGCAGTGCCTTGGTCTCGCGCAATGGAGCCCTGTGAGACCCCGTCAGGTCGGAAGGAAGCAGCGGTAAGCGGATCGTTTCATGTGCCGCGAGGGTGCCTGGGAACTGCGGTCTGCCGTGGGAGAAATCGGAACAGCGCAGCCCGTGTGGGCTGTTTTTGTTTGTCAAAAAGGAGGTGCGCGATGGCATACGTTGCTCTCTATCGGCGGTGGCGGCCTGAGGTTTTTGCCGATCTCGTGGGGCAGGAGCATATCAGCCGCACGCTTTCCCGTGCGGTGACGAGCGGGCAGACCAGCCACGCCTACCTCTTTACAGGGGCCGCGCGGCACGGGCAAGACGAGCACGGCAAAGATCCTCGCGCGCGCTGAACTGCGCCGAGGGGCCGACACTCACGCCGTGCGGCGTCTGTGACTCCTGCCGCAGCATCAGCGATGGCTCGTCGATGGATGTCTTTGAGATCGACGCAGCGTCCAAACCGCGGCATCGACGAGATCCGCGATCTGCGCGAGTCGGTGAAGTTTGCTCCGACGGAGGGGCATTATAAGATATACATCATCGACGAAGTGCACATGCTCACGACGGAGCGTTTAACGCACTCCTCAAAACATTGGAGGAGCCGCCCGAGCGCGTGATCTTCATTCTCGCGACGACGGAGCCGCACAAAGTGCCCGCGACGATCCAGTCGCGCTGTCAGCGGTATGACTTTTCACCGCATTACGGTGACGGAGATTCGCGATCGTCTCCTCTATGTCTGTAAGGAATCGGATATTGCGGCGGAGGAGGATGCGCTCGACATCATCGCCGCGCAGGCGGACGGCGGGATGCGCGACGCACTCTCGATTCTCGATCGTGTATGGCACTCGCGGAGGGGACGCTGACGGCGGAGCGCGTGCAGGGAGGCGTTGGGGCTTGTCGGCCGTGCGTGGATTCGGCGCATGGCGGGAGAGATCGCTGCGCGCGATGCGGCGGCACTGATCGCACAGCTCAGTGAGCTCCTGCAGAGCGGGCGCGAGTTGAAAGCAGGTGCTCGCCGAGCTCGCGCAGTACTTCCGCCAGCTGATGATCGCGGGCGTCGGCGGCGCGGTCAGCGCAGCGGAGCTCTGCGCGGGCGATGCGGAGGGAGCTGCGCATGGACGCGGCTCAGTTCACGCAGGAGGAGATCATGGCGATTCTGCGTCGTCTCAATGAGACGATGCAGGAGCTGCATACCTCGCCGCAGCCGCGCATTTGCGGTGGAACGCTGCTGATCGGCCTCTGCCATACGGAGGGGTTGCTTCGTCAGGGAGAATCGACTGCGCCCCCTACGGGCGGCGCGGATGCTGCGCGGATCGCGCGGCTCGAGGCACAGAGTCGAGGCTGGCGGCGCGCCTTGCCGCAGGCGGCACGCCTGTATCCGCCTCCGCTTCTGCCACAGCGAGTGCTGCGCTTCGCCGCGCCTACATGCGGCGAAGGCGGACAGCGCAGCAGCCAAAACTGCGCCGAAAAAGCGGCATCGTCTGCCGCAAAGAAGCGGCGGACGGTGCGCCGCGTCGGCTCGATATGAAGATCTGGCAGAGCTTTCAGACACGGCTCAGGGCGAAATCGGCTCGCCGCATCCCTCCTCTCAGGGCGCGGCGTACGAGGGCATGACAGAGACACATTTCTTCATCCGTCCATCCTCCAGATATGGCGCGTGACTATATCAGAAACGCCATCGATGCCGTCTTTGATGAGGGTGATGACGGAACTCGCGGGACCGCCCGCTCGCCGTCGTCTGTACGGGCGGCGAGGAGGAGCTCCACCACCTCCGCCACCCAAAGAGCCGGACTATCCTGCGCCTGTGGCGCGCTGCTCGAAGTCGCTGGCGAGGGGCTCGTGTGGAGGAGGTGACGGCGCCGCCGCGTGCGGCATAGAAGAAACCTGCCACGCCCCCACAGGAGGCGCAGCGGAAGAGGATGACTACGAGGCCGTATGAGCCGACGCCCGATGAGGAAGCTGAGATGTTTGATGATGAGCTTCCGCCCGATGCGTAGACTTGACGTTGCGGACGGATTTTGCTAGACTAGGAAGCAATAGAAGAATTCACTAAGATAAAGGAGAGATACTATGTTTAACGGCGGCGGAAATATGGCCGGCATGATGAAGAAAGTCCAGAAAATGCAGGCGGACATGAAGAAGATGCAGGACGAGCTGCGCAAAGAAAAACAGTCGAGGTCTCCTCGGGCGGCGGCGCAGTGAAGGTCGTCATGGATGGCGAGAAGCAGGTGCAGAGCCTCATTATCGCTCCGCGGCGGTTGATCCTGAGGGACATCGGATGCTGCAGGATCTCATCTCGGCGGCGTTCAACGAGGCAACGAAAAAGGTGGACGACATGATGGCGCAGGAGATGGGCAAACTGACGAGCGGCCTCGGCCTGCCGCCCGGACTGCTCTGATATGCGGCAGATCGCACCCCTCGCGCAGCTCATCGAGCAGCTGCGCGCCTCCCCGACATCGGGGCGAAGACGGCGACGCGGCTCGCCTACCATATCCTGGACATGGATATGGAGCGGGCGCATCGTCTTGCCGCTGCCATTACGGGGCGAAGGAGAAGATCGGCTTTTTGTTCCGTCTGCTTCAACCTCACGGACAGCGACCCGTGCGCCATCTGCATGGCGGAAAAACGCGACCACCGACGATCTGCGTCGTCGAGCAGCCTCAGGATGTTGCGGCGATGGAGCGCATGAACGACTATGACGGCGTGTACCATGTTTTGCATGGCGCACTCTCCCCGCTCGAAGGCGTGGGGCTGAACGACATCCGCATCCGCGAGCTCGTTCTGCGTGCGGGCAAGGAAAATGTGCAGGAGGTCATCGTTGCGACCAATCCCAACGTCGAAGGTGAGGCGACGGCGATGTATATTGCCAAACTCACTGAAGCCGATGAGGGATTCGTGTGACGCGCATTGCCCACGGGCTGCCCGTGGGCGGTGATCTCGAGTATGCAGATGAGGTGACGCTCGCGCGCCATGGAAAACAGAAGGAGATATAACTTGGATATTGCTGCAGGCGTCGCACTCGCCGTTTTGATTTTTGCCGTCCTCGGCAAGGTGCTCTTTGCCGTTTCGCATCGTGTGGAAGCTCATCACGAACAGCGTTGTCGGCGCGATCATCCTCTGGGTGATCGACCTCTTTAGCGCGAGGGATCGGATCAACTTCCTGCGCGCCTTGATTGCAGGATTCTTTGGCATCCCGGGCGTCATCGTCCTCCTCCTCGAGACGCATGATGGGGCATTGAGCCCTTTTACGTCAATTTTTCAAAAACGAAAAAGAGGGTTGACGGGACTCGTGGCGTGTGTTATATTATGACAGTCGCGCCGATGAGGCGGCGGGCGAGCAAAAAGCAAGCCCGAGCGCTAGGGCGGCAGCAGGATGTACTCCTGAAAACTACACTAATGCAAAACAGTTAGATTTCAGAATCTAACAAGCCAGATGCAACATCGTTGAGAAGGGAGAAATCCTTCGGTCAACGGAAACAACAATTCTTTTTACAAGAATGACATTTTGAGCCAACAGGCTCTCAGATGAGACTACGGTCTTTTATGGAGAGTTTGATCCTGGGCTCCAGGGACGAACGCTGGCGGCGTGCTTAACACATACAAGTCGAACGGGCGAGATGAAAGCTTGCTTTTATGAGCTTAGTGGCAAACAATTGAGTAACACGTAGACAACCTGCCGACAGGGATGGGGACAACATTCCGAAAGGAATGCTAATACCGAATGAAGTCGAGGAGGCATCCTTCTCCTGATGAAGATAACCTCTGTTATAAGCTATCACCTGTTGATGGGTCTGCGTCTGATTAGCTAGTTGGTGAGGTAACGGCTCACCAAGGCGACAATCAGTAGCCGGTCTGAGAGGATGAACAGCCACATTGGGACTGAGACACGGCCGCAGACTCCTACAGAGGAGGCAGCAGTGGGAATCTTCCGCAATGGGCGCAAGCCTGACAGAGCAACACCGCCGCGTGAGTGAAGAGGTCTTTCCGGATCGTAAAGCTCTGTTGACGAGGGGACGAACGTGCGGAGTGCGAATAGCGCTTTGTAATGACGGTACCTGTCGAGGAAGCCACGGCTAACTACGTGCCAGCAGCCGCGGTAATACGTAGGTGGCGAGCGTTGTCCGGAATCATTGGGCGTAAAGGGGCGCAGGCGGGGCCAGGTAAGTCTTACTTAAAAGTGCGGGGCTCAACCCCGTGATGGGAAGAAACTATCGGTCTTGAGTACAGGAGAGAAAGCGGAATTCCCAGTGTAGCGGTGAAATGCGTGAGATATTGGGAAGAACACCAGTGGCGAAGGCGGCTTTCTGGACTGCAACTGACAGCGAGGGCTCGAAAGCCAGGGGAGCGAACAGGATTAGATACCCCGGTAGTCCTGGCCGTAAACGATGGATACTGGGTGTGGGAGGTATCGACCCCTACCGTGCCGGAGTTAACGCAATAAGTATCCCGCCTGGGGAGTACGGCCGCAAAGGCTGAAACTCAAAAGAATTGACGAGGGACACGCACAAGCGGTGGAGTATGTGGTTTTAATTCGAAGCAACGCGAAGAACCTTACAGAGCCTTGACATTGACTGAAAGCGCTGGGAGATAGCTGCCCTCTCTTCGGAGACAGGAAAACAGGTGGTGCATGGCTGTCGTCAGCTCGTGTCGTGAGATGTTGGGTTAAGTCCGCAACAGGCGCAACCCTGTTCTTTGTTTGCCATCAGGTAAAAGCTGGGCACTCAAAGGGAGACTGCCGCGGAGAACGCGGAGGAAGGCGGGGATGACGTCAAGTCATCATGCCCCTTATGGCCTGGGCTACACACGTACTACAATGGAACGGACGAAGGCAGCGAGACCCGCGAGGGCAAGCGAACCTCAAAAACCGTTTCCCAGTTCGGATTGCAGGCTGCAACCCGCCTGCATGAAGTCGGAATCGCTAGTAATCGCAGGTCAGCATACTGCGGTGAATACGTTCCCGGGTCTTGTACACCGCCCGTCACACCACGAAGTCATTTCACACCCGAAGCCGGCGCAGCCGTCTAAAGGTGAGGGAAGGTGACTGGGGTGAAGTCGTAACAAAGGTAGCCGTATCCGGAAGGTGCGGCTGGATCACCCTCCTTTCTAGGGATTAGGATGAACTACGGTTCACAATCTTAGGTCGAGTCATTTGGTTAAGTTTTGCATTGTCTGGTTTTGAGGGCGCATCAAAAAGGCGAAAGCCTTTTACGGCACCCTATTGTTCACTGAAAACTGCCAGAAGAAACAAGAAAATCTGAAACATGGAATAGTGTGAGACTCATGTACGATATTTTCCACACTGAGAAAAGATTTTCCCAAAGCAAATTAGGGATAAAGCGAAAATACCTTGAAGTCGTGAGGACGTTAAGTCAAGCGAACAAGGGCATACGGCGGATGCCTGGGCGTTTCAGGAAACGAGAGAAGGACGCGATAAGCTGCGATAAGCCATGACGAGCTGCAAGTAAGCAATGACTCATGGATTTCCAGATGGGAGCAACCCGGCAAGAGTAACGTCTTGTCACCCCTACTCTAGAGGTAGGAGAAAATACCCGATGAACTGAAACATCTAAGTAGTCGGAGAAAAGAAATCAAAAGAGATTCCCTGAGTAGCGGCAGGCGAGAGCAGGAGGAGCCCAAACCTGAGGACTTCGGTTCTTAGGGGGTTGCGGACCTGCAACAAGACATAAGCTTTAGTGGAAGCATCTGGGAAGGTGCGGCGAAGAGAGTAGAGACCCTCGTACACGAAAGAGCAGTGTTGGGCAGGGGATCCAGAGTACCACAGGGCACGAGGAACCCGGTGGGAAGCAGGGGTGGACCATGCCATCAAGGCTAAATACATCAGAAACGACCGATAGCGATAGTACCGTGAGGAAGGTGAAAAAGAACCCCGGGAGGGGTGCAATAGAACCTGAAACCGTATGTCTACAAACAGTCGGAGCACTTTATATGTGCGACGGCGTACTATTGAAGAATGAACCGGCGAGGTTAATTTATGCTGCGAGGTTAAGCGGGAGACGCGGAGCCGAAGCGAAAGCGAGTCTTAAGAGGGCAGCAGTAGCATGGATTAGACCCGAAACCACAGATGATCTATGCATGTCAGGTTGAAGGCTCGGGTAAAAATGAGTGGAGGACCGAACCCGTGCGTGTTGAAAAACGTTGGGATGAGGTGTGCATAGGGGTGAAATGCCAATCGAACGTGGAGATAGCTGGTTCTCCCGAAATAGCTTTAGGGGCTAACTCAGGCAGAATAACCATAGAGACGGTAGAGCACTCCCAGATCGGGCAGGGGGCGTAAAGCCTACCGACTGATCAAACTACGAATGGCTCATATGGGCAGCCTGGGAGTCAGAATGCAGTGATAAGACCCCGTATTCAAGAGAGCAGCCCAGACCGCCAGGCTAAGGTCGCAAATGCTGTGTGCTAAGGTGGAAGGATGTGGACTTCGAAAACAACCAGGATGTTGGCTCAGAAGGCAGCCACCATTAAAGAGTGCGTAATAGCTCACTGGTCGGAGGCCTGCGCCGAAAATATCCGGGGGCTCAAGCACAGAACCGAAAGCCGCTGCAGGGTGTACTAAGGTACACACTGGGTGAGGGGCGTTCTTATCTGGACGAAGGCAGACCGGAAGGACTGCTGGACGGGTAGAAGTGAGAATGCCGGTATGGTGGCGAGAGCGACAGGTGAGAATCCTGTCCACCGAAAGCCTAAAGGGAATCCCGGGCAACGCTCGTCGTCCCGTGAGTCAGGGCACTAAAGCCGAGGGCGAAAAGCATAGGGCGATGGACAACTGGCGAAAATTCCAGTACCGGGCGACTTCGTTTGAGGATGGAGTGACGCAGGAAGGAAGCTGAGCGCGCGACTGGAAGAGCGCGTCGAAGGCGGTAGGCTGGTATGGAGGCAAATCCCCATACCGTAACGGCCGAGAACCGATAGATAGGAAGGGCTGCAGCTCGACTGAATTCAGCCACGCTGACTGCCAGAAAAGCTTCTAACGAGAGGTCGTCCGCCCGTACCAAAAACCGACACGGGTGGGCGGGAGAGAGTCCTAAGGTGCGCGGGAAAACCCTCGTTAAAGGAACTCGGCAAAAATGCATCCGTAACTTCGGGAAAAGGATGGCCAGTCTAGGGTGAAGACATGCACTGTTGGAGCGTTGGGCGGCGGCAGAAAAGAGGCCCAAGCGACTGTTTACCACAAACACAGGTGCCTGCGAAAGCGCAAGCTGAAGTATAGGTGCTGACGCCTGCCCGGTGCAGGAAGGTTAAGGAGAGTTGTTATCCCTTGAGGAGAAGCAGAACTGAAGCCCCCTGTAAACGGCAGCCGTAACTATAACAGTCCTAAGGTGGCAGGAAATTCCTTGTCGGGTAGTTCCGACCCGCACGAAAAGGCGTAACGATTTGGGCACTGTCTCAACAGGGATCGGTGAAATTGAAATACCTGTGAAGATGCGGGGTTACCCGCGACTGGACAGAAGACATGGAGCTTTACTGCGGCTTGGCATTGGTCTTTGGCATATAACGTACAGGATAGCCGGGAGACTCGGGAAACCTTATCGCTAGATGAGGCGATCACCGTTGGGATCTACCGGCCTATATCTGAGGATCTAACGGAACATTAACAGTGTTCGGGACGAGTACCAGGCGGGCAGTTTGACTGGGGCGGTCGCCTCCGAAGAGCAACGGAGGCGTCAAAAGGATTTCCTCAGCGCGGACGAAATCGCGCGAAGAGCATAAAAAGGCAGAAGGGAGCTTGGCTGCGGACTGACGGGTCGAGCGAGGTACGAAAGTGAGACTTGAGTGATCCGGTGGAAGAGAGTGGAGTGCCATCGCTCAACGGATAAAAAGCTACCCTGGGGATAACAGGCTAATCTCTCCCAAGAGTCCATATCGACGGGGAGGTTTGGCACCTCGATGTCGGCTCATCACATCCTGGGGCTGAAGCAGGTCCCAGGGGTTGACTGTTCGCCCATTAAAGTGGTACGTGAGCTGGGTTCAGAACGTAGTGAGACAGTTCGGTCCATATCCATCGCGGGCGTAAGATACATGGGGGAGGCTGCTCCTGGTGCGGAAGGGACCGAGTGGACGACGGCGGTGTACCGGTTGTCCTGCCAAGGGCACGGCCGAGGTAGCTGCGTCCGGAAGGGATAAACGCTGAAAGCATCTAAGCGTGAAAGCCCGTCGAGATCAGTATCTCCATTCCTATAAGGATAAGACCCTTGAAGAAGACAAGGTTGATAGGCTGGATGTGGAAGCACAGCAATGTGTGCAGCTGACCAGCACTAATCGGTCGAGGGCTTGACTTAAGTAGAGCCAAAACTGCGTGAGCGAAAAAGCGAACGAGCAGTTTGTGCCGAATCATAGTCGACGTTGACGCAGTCAATGTCGACAGTGTTTAACAGAGAGCTTTCTTAGGGGTAATTCACTTTACAAATAATTTTGCTGACGTTTCTTCTGTGAAGTTTTGGTGAGCAAGACTCATTCAACAAAAGATGCGGTGATGATGCCTGGACGGTTCCACCTGTTCCATTCGAACACAGTGGTTAAGCGTCCACAGGCCGAGGTACTTCGTTGGAGACGACGTGGGAG